>JADMIO011426178.1_pt1 | contig 62706 bp, 62 predicted proteins | sample 8958161 | NCBI WGS metagenome assembly JADMIO01 (sample SAMN16585339, study PRJNA669376) | soil metagenome | isolation source: Crop rotation soil | place: USA: Cullars Rotation, Alabama | collected 2011 | reverse complement strand
GGCCGCGACTTCAAGTCACGTGAATTCCAAGCTTCGGATCCCACTGTGCTGGAAAGAGCGTCGTAGTCCATAACGGAGCTGGTCGCGATTAAATTCGGGTCGACGGTTTTATTGATAAAATAATCGTTGAGAATTTTCTTTTGGTCGCCCGGCTTGAAATTGGCATAGAGCGAGCCGGAGAAATTATGGCGTAAACCGAGAGTGTGTCCCACTTCATGGGCCACCACGTTGCGCACGTAATCCTGTGATGCGCGCAGCACGTCGGCATCGGTCACTTCTGGCGCGGTGACCATTTCATTCAAAGTTTGTAAAAACGAGTTTTCGCGGGTGCGATTGCAAGTCGTGCTCGAAGCAAACCCTCTCAGGGCGATCCGCGCGGCGGGCTTAGTGGCGGTTCCGGTCTCGAGCTGGCGGATCAAGCGTCGCGCCGAAGCCTTGCCGCCGACGGCGAACACGCTGGTCATAAACACTTGAGCGTGCATCGTTTGGCCGGTGCGGGGATCCATCTGCGCGTCGGCGTAAGCGGCGCCGGCCCAATCCCAGTTGACCCATTGAACCACGTTCATTTCGGAGTTGGGCGCATCGCCGCCCTTGGGGGCGTCGACCACCTTGATCACTTCGCGGCCGAAGGCTTTGTTCCAGTACAGGATGCCCTCGCGCACGGCGTTTTTAAAATCGGCCGGCGTGGCATCGCTGACCGCGTACACGATCGGGCTCGCGGTGCTGAAGTGGGTGGCGTAGGTCACGGGCTTGCCGTCGTCGCCGATGGTGGGATTCACTTCGAAATAGCCGAACTGGCTGAAGTCCATTTTGGTGTCGACTTTTTTGAAATTGGTATCGGGCTGATACACGCCGAAATAAAATTTGGCCTTCACCGAGGAGTTTACATTGTTGCCTTCGGTAATGTTGGTGCGCAGCTGGCCGATTTGCGAAACGATCAGCTGATTTTGCGAATCGAACCGCGCTTCATCGATATAGCTCATGTTGAACGGAACCGATTGAAAGGCCGCCGCTTCGTCGTAGGTGTTGCCGGTCGCGGCGTCGGAGCCGTACCAATCGCCCACCATATAGAGATTGCTGAAGCCTTGGTTAAGATCGAAGTAAAGGACGTCGTCGGCCTCTTTTACGATATTGAATTTAGCTAGCAACAGGGTCGCCGGAACGGAGGTGTCGACCACATGACCCTTGGTCGCCTCAAGCATCAGCAGTTCGTTGCCGTGCTGGCGGAAAGCGATGATCCGGCTGCGCAGACCTTGAAAGCCCGGCACCAGCGCCTGGCCGACAAACTCGGTGCGCATTAAAAATTCTTTTTCGAGGGCCGACTTGCGAATTCCAACCAAATATTTGTCGACGGCCAAGTCGCCGTTCACGGTGGGAGCGGTTTGCTGCACGCGGAACGAGTCGTGGATGTCCTTCGGCGGCTGAACATTTTCATGGTGCGTTTCTTTTTTTCCACAAGCCGCCGTGAAAAGAATTGCAATGATGAGTGCGCCAACTGGTCCGCGAATAATGGACATGATCCCCCCCGGGTTCAAAATGTTTCCGGACTTTATGGATTGCGGGGTGTGTCCACAAGAAATGGTTTCGTTTTGGACTCTGGAGCAAAATTTTTCAAAGACCGGGACAGTGATAATGACAAATCCGTGAAAACTCTGTGGCGATAGCCAGCCACAGTCCACCTCTGAATTATGTGTATGACAAATACCAGGTATAAGTATGACAGATAAGACCGAGGGAGCGAGAGTCGCGGGAACGGCACTGCTGCCTTACAGGTCCTTTTCAAAAATCCAGGAGTCGTAGGTTTTTCCTTCGAAGTGGGTCTCGCCGATAATCCGGTAACCGCGCTTCAGATACATATCGACCAAATGTTTGGCCGGCTTGGCGGTGTCGAGCTGGGCGCATTCGTAACCCTCTCGGCGCGCGAGGTCTTCGACAAAATCCATAACCCGCGAACCTAAACCTCGGCCTTTATATTCCGGCAAAAATCCGAACTGCCCGAAGTAAGCCGAACGGCGGCCTGTAATCTTATTGCTCTCAAACATGAGAATCGTGCCGATCGGTTTGTGCTCTCCGTCTTGCACCAAAAGTGTGCGGCCTTTCGACATCCTCCGCCGCGTTTCGGTCTCGTCTTGAAAGGTGGCGGTGTAATTCAATCCCATATCGGCCAACTCTTGGTAAGCCGCATTGGCGATCAAGCGAATAGCGGGAGCCTCATCCAAGCTCACCCAACGTAGTGAATATTGTTTGTGATGTTTATCGATGATTTCCATCTACAGGTATACGTGTATACCCGTAGACGCGCATACCTGTATACCGGTTTTGTATCCCGGTTATTCCGTAAGAATGTAGTTCAAAGGATCGACGGCGATCCCATGAATGCGAACTTCATAGTGCAAATGTGCACCGGTCGAGCGACCGGTACTTCCCACCGCCGAGATCACATCCCAGCGGCGAACCTTCTGCCCTTGCTCCACAAACACCCGTGAATTGTGACCGAAACGAGTGACCACGCCGTAACCGTGATCGATCGAAACCAGCTTACCGTAACCGCTCTCATAGCCGACGTAAGACACCACGCCATCGGCGGGAGCATAAACCGGAGTTCCCGGCGGCGAGGCCATATCGAGTCCCGCGTGCATCTCAGGCCGGTTAGTAAAAGGATCCACGCGATAACCAAAACGCGAAGTGTACCATCCGCGCGAAGGCTTAATCGACGGAGTCGCGAGCAGCAACGTCTGCCGCTCGGACAAAGAATCCCACAATTGCAAAACACCCTGCTCGCGCAGCTGCGACTCACGCAACGCGCGGTCGATGCGCACCGAAAGTGTGGCGTAGTCGCGGCCCGTATCGCGCGAAACGCTCAACTCGCCGCTCTTTTCCTCGGTTTCCACATGCTCGGTCGGCTGGGGATCGCGAATCATAAATTCGCTCGACGGCAAACGCGAAACCGCGCCGCCCTCGCCGGCATTCGGGTTGGCCACTTCGTTGGCCCGCGGTCCAGGGCTCATCGCCAACTTCAATACACGCTCTTCGTCTCCGACGTTGGTGATCAAATTCAATTTCTTAGTAAAGTTTTGGATGCGGTCCAACGACGCTTCCAACGAATCGAGCTTTTCCTGAGCCACGACGAATTGCTTTTTCATTTGGTCGTTTTCGGCCCGCAGCTGGCGGTTCTCGTTGGCCTTCAATAATAGTCCGACGTAATCCAAGGCCGCGGTCGCGCCCAACAAGACCAAACAGAAGGCTAAAAATCCCAGCGCCTTGACCCAGCTCGACCGCAAGTTGACCCGAAAGGTGTCACCATGGCGGTTACTCGCGATCAAAATGGTATAGCTTTTGTTCTCCATTGATCCCTTAAAAATGTCTCTTTATCTGCGACCCGGGAAGGCCAATTTATGGTGCATTAGCAGAACGCGTCAACTTATTCGATCTTGGGCCGAATGAGGATCACCGAAATATTGTCGTCACCGCCTGCATTCTTAGCCTCTTTAATGCATCGAGCCACAATCTCTTCAGGCGACGACTGTCTAAAAATTTCCAAGAGTTTCTCGGAGGTTATCATCGAGCTCAAACCGTCTGAGCATAGCAAATACAGTTCGTTAGGCTGGGGCTCACGCTCCAGAACATCGACCATAACGTCGCGCTCAAAACCGACACTGCGGGTGATGACGTTTCGGCCCACCACATGGGGTGCCTCTTCTTCGCTGATTACCCCGGCACGCACCTGCTCGTTGATCAAAGAATGGTCTTCGGTGAGTTGCCATAAATGAGGAGCGACATACAGGTACGCTCGCGAATCGCCCACATTACCGATGAACACCCGGCCTTTGATTTCCCAGAACAAGACCATGGTCGTACCCATGCCCATCAGCTCCGGATTTTCAAAGGTGCTCTTGTGGTGAATGCGCGAGGAGGCTTCGCGATAAGCGTCGCCCAAAACTTTACGCGGAGTCAGTTTCGATTCGTTCATGCGACGTGTGACCAGTTCTTGAACCGTCTCGACAGCCAATGCAGACGCGACTTCCCCGCCTTTGTGCCCGCCCATGCCGTCAGCCACAACGAACAGGTTATGATCGTGATCGACCAAGATGGCATCCTGGTTTATATCGCGTTTTAAACCCACATCCGTTGAGGCCCACACTTCGAAGCGCATGACAGTATTTTGACACCCCGAAAGCCATTAAGACAATGGCTATTTAGGCCGATATAAACTCGATGGGTAAAGGCCGAAACAAGCGTGAAACCAAGTTCATAATTTTATCGCTCGCGGTGCACGCGCTGATCATTGCACTGTTTCTCATCAGCAAGTCCGAGCCGCCGCCGCCTCGGCAAACCAAAGTGGAAGTGGAGTACTTGACTCCCGAAGAAGTGGCGCAAGAAAAAGTGCAGACGGTGAAGACGGCGGAAGCGCGCCCCGAGCAAGTGGTTGAGCAGGACAAGCGCATCAACGAGGAAAAAGACAAGGATTCGCGCTTTCTGAGTCAGTACGACCAAAAAGTGATCAAAGAAACCGTGGCCGAGCGTTCGGGACAATTTAAAAATACCGCCCAAGGCGGTAAGCCCGACGAGGGTCAAAAAGACGGCGAGAAAAAAGAAAAATTCGAGACCGAAAAAACCGTCAAGCGCGTGCGCGAAAAAGGCGAGCTCCCCGATCTCAAAGATCTCTCCCCCAAATTCGCGCTCGAGCCGGGCCCCAAGGCCAACATGTTCGATGAAAACGGCAATCCCTCGCAGACCGATGATTACTTGAAAGACGTGCAATCGGGATTGCAGACCCTGCTCAGCACCCGCGAATTTATTTACTACAGCTACTACAACCGCATCAAAGAGGCGCTCCGCCAGCACTGGGAGCCCAATGTGCGCGAAAAAGTTAAAATCATATACCGCAAAGGCCGCAATATCGCGTCGGCCAAAGACCGCGTGACGCAAGTGCTGGTCACGCTCGACAAAGCCGGCGAGCTGATCAAAGTGGAAGTGATTTCGCCGAGCGGAGTGGAAGCGCTCGACGCCGCCGCGACCGAAGCGTTCAGAGACGCCGCGCCCTTTCCCAATCCGCCCAAAGGCATGGTCGAAAAAGACGGCACCATCAAAATTCGCTGGGACTTCGTGCTCGAGGCCCGCGCCGATTGGAATTATGAAAGTCATTCTGCTTAGCGGCTACCGCTTTAAAGAAGGCAGTGAGGAGGCTTTGGGCCTCGACCGCAATGCGGAAGGCAGCCGCCTATTAGATGTGCAAATCCGCGAGCTCACCCAATTGGGATTGGAAGTGGTGTGCGTGGTCTCCGGCCAAGACGCCGACCGGCAACTGAGCCTGTGCCCGCGCATCGCCAACACCGAACTGGTTTACGATTCCGGCTCCCAAGTCAGCCTGGCCAGTAACCTGAAGGCCGGCCTGACTGCGTGCGAAGACCTGGGCTGTTTCGCCCTGCCGGTGGAAATCCCCGCCCCTCCCCCCGAACTGTGGCGCTTTCTCAACCACGAATGGCGCCGCCTGGGGAACGCTTTCGACGCTTCGGTGCTTCAAGCCGTCAATTCCCAGGGAGCGCCGTGGCACTTCGGCTTCCCCCTGGTGATCACGCGCAAAGGCAATGAAGCGATCAGCAAACTCACCGATTTTCACAGCCTGACAGATGTCCGCCTGAACTATCATCATGTGCTTTATCCGACCGATTCCGCTCTTGCTCTGCGGCCTAAGGGCGCCTAAGTTAGAGCAATTATGCAAAAAGCCTTAGACCCCGCTGTAATGAATATTGTCGCGCGCCGTGCGCATTACCTCGCCAACAAAATGATCTACATGGCCAACCATCGTAGTGACGTTGAGAAAGGCGACCCCAAAGTCGGCGGCCACTCGTCGGCCAGCTCCAGTGCCTTGCACATTTTGGGCGCTCTGCATTTATGTATGCGCTCCGGTTTCGACTGGATCGCCAACAAACCCCACGCCGCTCCGGCCGATCACGCTTACAATTACCTTTTAGATTTATTTTTGAACGAAGATTTGTCGAAGTTGACCGTCGAAGAAGCCAATGTGGCCATGAGCAATCTGCGCGCCTTTCCCCAGCACGGTGAGTGGGTGTTGCAGAGTTATCACTCGGCTTACGACCCCGATCATCATAACTTCTGTCCGTCGGGCACGGTCGGGATTCCGCCGGTCAACGTGGGGTATTTGGCCTTGGCTTACCGCTATGCCGCCCGCCATGGTTACAACGTTCCCGAAGCGCATTTCTGGGCGATTATGGGCGACTCCGAATTCCGCGAAGGCTCGCTGGCCGAGGCCATTCCCGATTTCGCCGAGCGCGAGCTGGGCAATCTGACTTGGATTTTGGATTTCAACCGGCAGTCGTTGGATGGCCATCGCATCACCAACCAGAGCATTATGTCGGGCACCGACGATTTGCGGATTCAGCGCATGATGGAGGCCAACGGCTGGCACGTGGTGCACGCCCGTCACGGCAAGAAGCGCGAAAAATTATTTAAACTTGAAGGTGGAGATTTATTCCGCGGCTTGTTCGAGGGTCAGTTGGCCGATTACGAACTGCAAGTGCTGCTGCTGTTGCACGAGCCTAAGGCCGCGCGCGAATTTATTCTCGAAAAAGCGCCCAAAGTTGAGAAGTTTTTAAAAGGCGTGAAGGACGAAGATCTTTTGGCCGCGATTCACGATTTCGGCGGCCACGATTTCGATACTTTGATCGAGGCGTTTGAAGAGAGCAAAAAAGAAATCCGCCGTCCGACCATGGTCATCGCCCACACCATTAAAGGTTGGGGCTTGAAAATGGCGGCCAATCCCGGCAACCATTCGGCGATTCCAGAGGAAGACGAATTGGGTATCCTGGCCGAGCGGGGAAAAATGCCGTCCGGTGTGGACTTCGCCCGGTTCGACGCCTCTTCACCCGAGGGAAAATTCTTAAAGGCCCGCGGCGAAAAACTCTATAAAGAAATTCAAGAGCAGCACGCCTTGAAGGCGAAGAACAAAGCCTATTTCGCCAAGATGGCCGACGAGCTGGGCGAAATGCCCAACACGCTCGATATCAATTACAAAATGGCCAACTATCCCCACACCCAGTGGATGTTGGGTCAGCTGACTTCGAAACTCACCCGGATCGCCAATACTCCTTTGGATGAAAAGAAACTGAAGGAAAAACAGCGCGCGCTTACCACTGTTGAGAAAACTTTTAAATTGGCCAGCGAGATGATGGTCTCGATGGCGCCCGATGTGGGCACCAGCACCAACCTCAATCCGTCGATGGACGGAAAGATCTACAGCGCCAACGACATTGACGACATCGAAAAAGAAATGGGCGTCAAAGATACCACCGTTCCCGACCTGGTGCCGGGCGAAGAAGTCACCGACCGCTTTCTGCGGTTCGATATCACCGAAGCCAACGTGGCTTCGTGTAACGGATCGTTCGGTAAACTGCGCGAGACTTTGGGTATTCCGCTGATTCCTTTGATGACCGTGTACGATTTCTTTATCAAGCGCGCGCTCGATCAGCTGTTTTACAATTTGTATTGGAAATCGTCGTTTATTCTGGTCGGCACGCCGGCTGGAGTGACCCTGTCGCACGAAGGCGCCCAGCACGGCTGGAAGTCCGATATTCAAATTCCCAATCAAGTGACTTGGGAGCCGTTCTTCGTGCAGGAACTCGATTGGATCTTTGTCGACGCCGTGAAACGCATTTTGACCGGCGACGATCACGACCGCAGTGGCGTGATTATTCGCGGGGTGACTCGCGGTTACGATCAGAAACAATTTTTAGGATTCCTGCGCACGCAAGCGCGCTTTAAGGCCGAACTCGGTGGTGCCCTGCTGTCGCCCGCCGGAATGTCGGTGGAAGGCGGCAGTGACGAGTCGCAAATCGCGGCCGTCGCGGACGATCAGATTTTTGCGGCTATCCGCGAAGATGTTCTGGCCGGCGGTTATTACTTGATCGACTATCGCGGTTACGCTGGGTACGAGCCAGGTGACAACGTAGTTCATATTTTTGCCATGGGTTCGTTGGCCACCGAGGCGATCAAAGCTTCGCAAGAGCTGTTGAAGAAGGGCATCTACGCCAATGTGATCGTAGTGACCAGTTCCGATCTGTTGCTCGGCAACTTGGCCCACGAGAACGGTTACCAGCATTTGCGACAAGGTTTGGGAATCAACGCCGATTTGTACGTGAAGGATTTCGATCCCTCGCAAGTGGGTGATCTTAAGACCTTGGCCGGTCGCCGTATCCCGATCGTGAGTGTGCATGACGGTGAGATCGGTTTGCTCGATAACATCGGCTCTCTGATCGGTGTTCGTCACGAAACCCTAGCCGTGCGCAAGCACTCCAAGTGCGGGCGGCCGAGCGATGTTTACAAGTATCATCATATCGATTCGGAATCGGTGATGCAGGCTTGTGGGCAGGTATTGGCGGAAACTGCTTTAGAAAATCTGGTACTGCCGCGTGAGGCGCGCGATCATGGCGCGGGCGCGACTGTGGCTGGAGACTGGCGCCAGCTTTGGTCGTAAGTTAACGCATAGTAGACATTTACTGTGCCCGGGCACAGTAAATTCAGATCTGCATCATTACAAAGCCGAAATCCCAGTGGTTTACTCATAGCAAACAATCGTTCATCGTTATGAGTAAGGGGGATCAATGAAAGTTCTAATTTCCAGTCTGTTATTTTTAATCGCGTCAGGCGCGGCCCATGCATCGGAATTCACCTGCATCTTCGGCTCCAGCGTTTCAGGAGTTCAAGAAGAAAAGACCATACAGGTCGGTACAAATTCGCCGTTTAACGCAATTGTTAGGCTCAATGGCCTTGATCATAATCACTTTGCCGAAGCCTATCTCGACGGACAGGTGGAAGCGTTTGTTGTGACGATGAACATTTGGGAACCAAGCAAGCCGGCTTCTCGCCGGGCCACCATGCGCACGGTGGAAACCAAATTCAAGGACCTGCACCCGAATCTCGTCTTCGTCACGGACACTGGCGAAGAATATTACATGAATTGTGCCGGTCGCTAGCCAGGCGCGATCCAAAAAAAAGCTGAACTCTGCGCAAACAGAGTTCAGCTCTAGACTTCGGGGAGGGATCTTAGTCTCTGGTCTGAATCTTAATCTTCGTCATCATCGTCTTGAGAGTTGATATTATCCGGCGGACGGCAGCCGTATAAGCTCAGGTCTATACCCTTGGATTTGGCCTGCACGCCAAGATGGAGCACAAACGCCGGCTCATCGCCCTCAACGCCCGGGAACATCAAGTAGTCGGGATAGCCGTGGCTCAAGCCCGAGAAGAAAACTTCGCCTTGGGCCGTCTTGTAAATCCCGACCACCAAGTCTTTGCACATTTTCGCTTGCTTAGCGTCGTCGTCGCGAAGGATCGCGGCGAAGCGGCCCTGCTCGGGAACTTCATATAAGTAAACCGATTCGCCGGTCTCGATGTTGACCGACATGATCCCTTTCAAATCGTTCACGATCGCGAAAGTGCCGCGCATATTGCGGTAAACGGCCAAGATTTTCTGGGCCACTTCGTTTTTGTGGAATTGGGGATCGTCGTTTTTCTCATGGCCGGGGATCAAATCGGACAAGGCCTTCACCAATTTGGGCACCGAACCCGAACCCATGCCATAGTAGAGCCCGTAAGCTTTGCCGTCGCTGGGTTTGCCCAGCATCAAGACTTCATAGGGGTGATCCAGATAAACATGATCCGCCACACCCTCATATTTGAAACCGGCATAAGTGGTCAGGTAATCCGACTTGCCGTTTAACGAACGCAGTCTCATCGCCGCAATGTTGCGGCCACGGTCTTTGTCGACATCGAAAGAAGCGATCGTCACGTCCGACGAACCGGTCACATTCAAAGTGCCAAAGATCCGGAAATCGAGATCGTCGAAAATGTGCTGGGAGTTGACCACATTGCCGCGCGGATCGCTGACCACCAGCTGATAAAATTCCTCGGAGTCGTCGTCGTCGCTCTCATATTCCAGCACTTCGAACTTCATCTCCATCAGTTTGTCTTTAACGTACATCGGAAAGTACAAGGCCTGACTGACGCGTTGAAGTTCCGGCTTCGACTTGTAGTGCTCTTTAGTTTGCGGGGGATAGGCCGCGAATTTCGCCGTGTCTTCCGCGGTCGCCTTGCGGAACTTCCAATAGCCGCCCGCGCTGACCGGCCGCAATTCACTCGGCTCGAGGTTGTCTTGCTCGTATTTGGCTTCGATCTTATAAATGCCGGTCTGTTCGATTCCCGCGAGAATGTTCAGTTCGTGCAGCGCCAGCTTCTGCTCCACGCGCCAGTCTTTAATATCGTTCCAGCCTTTTTCGTAAATTTTCACGCGATTGGGATTGCGCGTGCTTTCCAATGGAACCTCTTGCTCGATGCCGTCCTTCACCACTTTGATCGGCTTGTTGACCACGATCAGCTCGGCGCCGGCCAAAATTTTCACCAGATCGACACCGGCGAGTTCTTGAAAGCGCTCAGCTTGGCGGTGCACATGGGCGATGGCTTCCAGCGCACGGGTTTGAAAAGAGATCGCCACGGGATGGCCGGCATTGCCGGTCTCGCGGCCCTGCGGCTGGGCCACGGCCAAGGCGGGAAGCAGCCCCGCGCAAATCGCTAAAAGTCTAAACGCTTTCATTTTCGTCTCCTGAAGGGATAGATTTTTCTTGAAGGTTAAAAAACTGAATACTCAAACAATAAACGCGGTCCTTGGCGCCGCTCGCGCCGAATTTGGCGTCGAACGAGCGGCGGAATTTTTTGATATCGGCTTTCGCCTCAGCCAAACGCCGGCTGTCGACCGCCATCACCATGCTGGTCAAATCGCGCTCTTCCACCGTCTGCAAGTCGATGGCGGCCAGGGCTTTGGTTAAAATTTGGCGGTGAAATTTGCGGATGATCTCGCTCGGAATTCCGTCGGGGCTGGCGGTGAATTCGTCGGCCGCGCGCAGGACGCCGCCTTTCTCCACCAGCAAATCCAAACGCAGCAAACGTTCCACGGCCGCCCTAGCGACGTGGGGGCTGATGCCGAGCGCCCGCGCGATCCACTCGCTGTCGCTCTGGAAGTCTTTGGTCAAACTCAATTCCAAAATTGCGTAGTGATACCAATCGGAAATAACGTGAAAGCCGTCAAGCGACAGCGTGCGATACTGGGCGCTGCGGCTGCTGACCAATTCGAGCGCGGCTTCGCGCTGGCGTTTGGAGCGGGCATGCTGGCTGTCGACTTGATTGCAGAAAAATTCGGACTCTTCGGCGTTAAGCCCGATGACCTTGGCGATTTGCTCGGCCGCCGCACGCGACAGGCCGTAACGGCCGTTCAAGACATCGGATAAACGCGCCGGCGAGATCTTAAGGTCTCTTGCGAACGAGCGCAGCGAGTAGCGCGGGTTATTCGCGCAACGATTCTCCAGCGCCCTCCGCAATGTCTCGCGATAATCTTGCATGGACGGCGTTCTAACAGCGCAAATCTCAAGCGGTCAAAAGCTTACCGTACAATCTGTACGGTGAAATTAGGTGGGCGCGGGCATGCGATGAAATGCATTGCGAAGGTCCGCGGGAGGCGAACCTTTTCACAACACCATAGGATTTACACACTAGCTGAGCCGGCAGCGGACGCCGCCGGCTTAGGAATTACTTAAAAGACGGCCTTAAAGTTACTCACGAAGGCACCATATTCGGCCGAGTCCGGCCCGTCGATGACCTGCGATCTTTCGATTAGGATCAGCCTGGCTAAAGCCGTGGTCACACTATCGAGCTTAGTCCGGCTCAAGGGCTGAGGCTGAGCTTCGACAAAATTAATGATTTCGTTCAGAGCCGATAGAAAGTGGACGTCCTCGGAGCCTTGCACTTCGAACTGAACAGCCAAAATTCCATCGCGCAACTGGATGTATTCTTTATTTTGCCCGGGACCGCTGACCGTCGCCCGCAGCACTCCGAAAAAGTTATCGAGCTTGGCAATCATGTCCTTTTTGGATGGGGCGGCTTGTTGGGCATTCGCCTGCACGGCGAAAACTGAAAACGCCACAACAGCACTTAGCAAAAGATTCGTCATAAGTTTATTCATTAAATTTCTCCAAAATTATGTAAGTTCGTCTTACTTAATCGAGTCGTAGGCCGACTTAAAGGCTTTGAGCGAATCGTCAAACGACATACCGGGCTTTTCGTTGGCTTCCGAAATGAGAAGCGCCATGATCGTCTCGCCCACCAAATTAAACTTGGCCAGGCTCATGCCGCGACGGTCACGATCCGAAACGTGGACTATGATTTCATCCAACGCCGACAAAAGCCTTTGAGTCGGCATTTTGTGCAATTGGTATTTCACGCCCTGAACAAACTCGACGACCTTCCATCTGTCCCACCCTTGCGGGAGTTCGGCGGCTGAATACAGAACCACCATAAATTCGGTCAAACCATCCATTGTCCGTTGTTCGCTGACCGGGCCGGTGATTTCAGCGTTGGCCTGAACGGCGAAGCCCGCCATCACACAGACGGTTAAAATTAGGCTTACAAGTTTTTTCATAAGACGTTCCTCTACTTGTTTTAGATTATTGAGCGGCAATAAATTTCGATTTAAATGAACTGACGAGCGTATCGTAGCTTCCAACCGTGATGAGTTGCTCGGCCCTAACCAAACTGTCGAGCACGGTGATAACCAGATTAAACTGTTCGAAATTCATACTTCGCGGGCTCAGTTCGGTGGTGAAGGCCATAACTTCATTCAAAGCCAAGATCAGCTTCTCACCACCGGTGCGATCCACGGTCATTTTTACGTTGAGCATAAATTCTTCGATATTCACGATACCGGAGCCGTTCGGGATCCGAGCCGAATTCAAGACCCAGGTAAATGCCGTAAGGCGGTTAATGGTGGCTTCCTTGCTGAACGCACGGCTATCGTGCGCGCGAGCCTGAAACACGAAGGCCGAAACGGCCAAACAGATCAACAAACGTCCCATATTTATTCCCTCAATTCGAGCGGTGTCTAGAGCAAGGCCGGTGCCCGTCCAACCGCCTCCCTAGCAACCGTTAAATTACAGCTGGCCGGCTGGACACCCCTATTTTCGGCCTGAGAGTGACGATTCCAGGCCTTCCAACCGCCGAGTTGGGGTACCCTATTTCTATGTCGATTAGCTCAGAAAAAGATTTAGTGGCCCTTCGCAAAGTCGGACAAATCGTGGCCCGCTGCCTTGCGCACATGCAACGGACGCTGGAGCCCGGCATGACCACACTGGAGTTGGACTCGGTGGGCGGCGAATTTCTCGCCCTGCATGGGGCGCGGTCAGCGCCGAAATTGACTTATAATTTTCCCGGCCACACTTGCATCAGCGTCAACGAAGAGGCCGCCCACGGAATTCCGGGCTCCAAAATTCTTAAAGCCGGAGATCTGGTGAACATCGATGTCTCGGCCGAGCTCGATGGCTACTTCGCCGACACCGGCGGCTCGGCGATTATCCCGCCGGAGTCCAAACTTCATTTGCGCATCTGCGCCGCCGCCAAAAAGGCGCTAAACGACGCCATGGCCGAGGCCAAAGCGGGCGCAAAATTGAATCGCATCGGTTATGCGATCGAGACCGAAGCCGCGCGCAACGGATTCACGGTGATTGAAAACATCGGCAGTCATGGAGTCGGGCGCGCTCTGCACGAGGAACCAGGGTTTATTCCCGGCTACTACAACAAACGCGATCAAAGAGTCTTGCGCGAGAATCAGGTCATCACGATTGAGCCGTTTATATCGTCCGGAGCCCGCCAAGTTTTTGAAAACGGCGACGGCTGGACGCTGGTGACCAACCCGGGAATCTTCACCGCCCAATACGAGCACACCTTGGTGATCACCAAGGGCCGACCGCTGATTATGACTTTACCGGCTTAATAAACCGCGGTGCGGAAGCGAATTTTAAACAGGGACACAATGCGGTCGTATTCGGCTTGTTTGGGTCCCACTTCGAGCATTAAACCGCACTCGTTATAAAACGGCCTTACCGCAGCCGGAGACTCAAACGCCTCGGCCAGTTCCACAAGAGTGTCGTTGATCACCTTTTCTTGCACCGGATTCATTCCGGGCCTGAAATAGGACCGGACGGTATTAACCGCCGCGGTATAGGTCCTATCTTCCGACTGGGCGGAAGCGTTCAGCGACCAAACAGAAACCATGAGTCCCAGGATTAAAACGATCATTTTCATATGGATATGATCTATTGAGGCGGTTCCAAATTGTCCAGGGCACCCGAAAAGATTACAGCTTTTGGGCGACCGTCATCCCCTGGTGCGTGGGAATAATGATGGAATTATACAGGCTGCGGTCGGCCAAACGCTCATTGAACTCGGTCATAATTTGAATTTGTTTGGCGCCGATATCGCGGTCCTCGGATTGGCTCCACAAAGCGCCGAATAAGAATGTGTTGTCGCCCACTATCAGACCGCCCTTGCGTACATTTTTTTCGGCCCAGTCGAGGTACTTCACGTAGCCGCCCTTATCGGCGTCGATAAACACCATATCGAACGGTCCCTTGCCTTCGATCGTCGGCAGAAGTTCGAGGGCGTCGCCGCACAGAGCTTCGATTTTCGATCCCGCCGGCAACTGCCGGAACATTTCGCGAGCGCCCGCATGATGCTCGGGACTTTTTTCTAAAGTAATAAGCCGCCCGTCATCCGGCAGCGCCAAGGCCATGCACAGAGCGGAGTAACCGAACAAAGTACCGACTTCGACAATGCGTTTGACGCCAAAACCCCGAACCAAGAATTGCAGCATGCGGGCCTCGGCGGGAGAAACCGACATGAAGTGCAGCGGGTGCTGGTCCATCGCCGCCTTGATACGGGTCAGGCCGGCATCCTCATTTAGACCGAACACTTCTTTGGCGTATTTTTCCCGGGGTGTTTCAACTCTCATAGCCCTATTTTTAGCAACCTATGCTAGGGTTGTTCAAGCGTGGTCATACCTAATCAACGAAAAATTCAGCTGGTGCTGTTCGACTTTGACGGCACTCTGGTCGACACCGCCCCCGATCTGGTCCGGGCGGCCAATTTGTATCTCAAATCCAAATCGTTGCCGACTCTGACCGAGCATCAGATCCGCCGCGAAATCGGTATGGGCCTCAGGCGCTTTATCGCGGAAATTTACCCGGAAAAAAACAAAGACGACGAGTTTCGCAAACGCATTGAGCGGGAATTTATCGACGTCTATGACCGGGAGTATCTGACCAGCCCCCGCCTGTTCGATGGCGTGCGCGAATTCCTGAACGACTTCGAAGGCCGAGTGGCAATTGTCAGCAACAAACGCGAGCGTTATATCCGCCCGATTTTGAAGAAACTGGAGCTCGACAACCATCCGTGGGTGCGCATCGTGGGCGGCGATACTTTCGGGCAAATGAAGCCCCATCCGGAACCGTTCTTAAGGGTTATCGAGGCCGCCGGCTTGACCCCCGAAGAGACCCTGATCGTGGGCGACGGTCACCCCGATGTGGAGGGGGCCTTGGCCATCGGCTCGCCTTCGGTAGTGGTCGGTTTCGGCTACACTTCGAGCGACGAATTGATGGATCTCGGCGGGACTTACTCGATTGAGTCGTATGATGAACTCCTGCCCTTGATTAACAGCATAACGTAGCGCTTCCGCGCCCCGTCTAAATTGACTTTGACGCACGGTAAACGCTAGACCCAATGAATGTCCAACACTCTAGTGCAAGTACGTAATCTCTCGGTTGAATTTCGGACCGACGAAGGCATCGTAAAAGCGGTAAAAAACATTTCGTTCGACATCCCCCGCGGCAAAACCATGGGCTTAGTCGGCGAATCGGGATCGGGCAAAAGCGTGACCTCTTTAGCCTGTATGCGCTTGATTCCCAATCCTCCCGGTAAGATCACTTCCGGCGAAATTTGGATGGACGGCGAAGACTTGCTCAAGTTGAGCGAAGCGCAGATGCGCACCGTGCGCGGCAATAAAATTTCGATGATCTTTCAGGAGCCCATGACCAGCCTGAATCCGGTGTTCACCGTGGGCGATCAAATTGCCGAAACGATTATTCTGCACCAGAAATTGTCGAAGAGCGCCGCGATGGCGAAGGCTTTGGACCTGTTGAAGCAAGTGGGAATTCCCAATCCCGAAGAGCGCATCAAAAGTTATCCGCACGAAATGAGCGGCGGCCAGCGCCAGCGCGTGATGATCGCCATGGCCATCGCCTGTGAACCCGATTTGCTGATCGCCGACGAACCGACCACCGCTCTCGACGTCACTATTCAAAAACAGATTTTGGATCTGCTGGCCGCTTTGCAGAAGCAGTACGGCATGTCGATTCTGTTCATCACCCACGATCTCGGCGTGATCGCCGACATCGCCGACGAAGTGGTGGTGATGTATCGCGGGGACATCGTCGAAAAGGGCACGGCCCAGCAGCTGTTTAAAAATCCGCAACACCCATACACCAAAGGTTTGCTGGCTTGCCGCCCGTCACTAGAGAAAAATCCCCGCCGCTTGCCGGTGGTGAGCGATTTCATGACTCCCGACGGGAAAGAAAAAACCGTCAATATCGAGGCGCTGAAACAGGGCAAGCAAACGCGCGTCGTGTCCGACAAGCAGAACGTGTTGCTGCAGATTAAAAATGTGAAAAAGCATTTTCCGCTGAAGAAGGGTTTTTTCGGCGGAGTCAAAAACTGGGTGAAGGCCGTCGACGACGTGACCCTCACCGTCCGCCGCGGCCGAACTTTGGGTCTGGTGGGCGAATCCGGTTGCGGCAAAACCACTTTGGGCCGCACCATTCTGCGCTTGGTGGAGCCGACCGACGGACAGATTCTCTACGGTGACACCGACATCACCACGCTCGATCGCGAGGCCATGCGCGCGATGAGACGCAAAATGCAAATTATCTTTCAGGATCCTTACGCCTCGTTGAATCCGCGCATGACCATCGGCGCGGCTTTAATGGAGCCGATGATCATTCACGGCTTGGGTTCGTCCCACGAAGAGCGGCTCGAAATGGCGGGCCAGCTGATGCAGAAGGTGAATCTCGACCGCGGCATGCTCAACCGCTATCCGCACGAATTCTCCGGCGGTCAGCGCCAGCGGATCTGCATTGCGCGCGCCTTGGCAGTGAAACCCGAATTTATTATTTGCGACGAATCGGTCTCGGCTTTGGACGTGTCGATTCAAGCGCAAATTTTAAACCTGCTGTTGGATCTGCAAGAGGAAATGAATCTGACTTACGTCTTTATTTCCCACGATCTGGCCGTGGTGAAATTCATCTCCGACGAAGTGGCCGTGATGTACAACGGCAAGGTGGTGGAGATGAACGATGCCATCGGGATTTATGAAAACCCGCAGCACGACTACACTAAGAAGTTGCTGAGCGCCATTCCTAAGGGCCTATAATTAAAGAATGAGATTCAAAAAACGTTGGCTGGCAGGCTTCCTGCTGGCTTTGGGTTGTCAGAGCTTGGGACCGAGCCGCGGGCCCGCGGGCGATTGCGCCGTTTGCAAATGGTTGGTCGGTAAAAATCAGGAACGCTCGGTTTCGGACCTTTTGCAGAGTTCAGTCGACAAAGAAAAACTGTGCGCCGATCCCTATGGCGCCGTCGGCGGGCGGCCCGAAGTGGAAAAGGCTTTGGGCGATTTGGTCAAGAGCTGGCAGGATAAATTCCGCGAGAATCTTAAGCAAGCGCGCGCCGCCTACTCGCAGACCTTCGGCTATTACGACTTCAACGATTATTTTTTCGAAGACTTCCGGCGCCGGGGCGCCGTGGTCAATGAAGAAGCCCTAAAAGGTTTTCTCACGGCCAAATATGCCAAGTTCGACGAAAGCGGATCGCCCGGCACGCTCAACTCCGGCCGCATGGCCTACTGCAAAGACGAATTGGGCGGGTTCGATGTTTCGAGCTACAAACTTAAAGATTTGGCCGGGCGGATGCCGGAATTGAACGGACGGATCAACCGCTTCGTTTCCCATTGGAAGCCCGAGTTCGCCTCCATGATCAAAATTATTCCGCTGGTGTTTATCGAAAAGCTCAGCGACAAGTGCAAAGACATCCGCACCAAACTGCAGGACTGGCGTAAAGACGCCAAGAACCAGCTGTCGCAACCCTTCTTCGACTATGTCGAGGGACTGGGCAACCTGCCCTTATGCAAAAATTCGTTGCAGCTGCGGATGCTGGCGGCCGAAATCACCCGGCGCGACACCATCGAGTTCACCGACCAAGAGTTACGCGAAGTAGTTGAACCCTATCTTCCGTTGTTCCAATTCGCCTCTTCGGCTTACGAGTTCGACAGCTACGACGGCGAGGCCACCGATTCGATCCAGACCTTTTTGGTCGAAAAGGCCAAGTACAAAGACACGTGTTCGTTCCTCGGCACCTTTGACAATGCCTACACCGAGCATCTGTTCAACAGCATGCAAGACGATATGAAAAAGTCGAAGGACTATATCGAGGCGCTCACCACCGGTTACAATTCGGCCTGGTACACCCGTAAAGAAACGTTGAACAGCGCCTTCGAAATTTCTAAAACGGCGGTGTCTGTCAGCCTGGCATCTTTGACCAAGGATCAGAGCCTGATCGATCAACTGCGCGGCGAGGTCGCGAAGGTGACTTTGGCTTGGCCCGAACCCTCGGCTTGGCCACAGGTGGAGAAGCCCAATTGGGCGGGTAAAACCACCCGCTATGTGGACGAAGCCGCGCTCGATCCCAACGATCCTTATTGGCCCTTGATGTCCACCATCGGAGACGCGGACCTCAATGCGTTTTACGTGCCCAATCTCCGCCAAGTGTTTGTTAATCCCGTGATGGTGTGGATGTCGGATAAACTGCCCATGGCTTTATTCGGAGTCTTAACCCACGAAGTGGGCCACGACATCGACGCCGGCAACGAACGCAACGGCAAGATTTCGCTGCCGGTTCTAAGCGGGCCGTTGAAATGCATGGGCGAAAAAACTTCGATTCAGCTCAAGCCCGTCCAGTGGCGCGAAGCGAGCGCCGACATCTTCGCCACGCTGGCCGACGCGTATCTGATGCGGCAGTTGGAAGCCAAAGACCGCGTGCTTTACGCGGCCGAGAGTTTCTCCTTCTTCCACGTCGCCAGCGTGGAGAAAAGTTCCTATGCCTTCAGCGGTTCCCATCCGTTTGATGTGTTCCGCGTGAGCGGCGTAACCGGCGCAAGCGCGAGTTTTCGAGAAGCTTTGGACTGCCAGGCAAAATCCAACTATGTCACTTGTTTTTAGGGGTTCACGTGCAGCTTTTGATTTTATATTTTTTGTCGAGTGTTTGTTCCGCCGGTACTTGGGGGCGTTTGAATTTTCCCGATCAAAACACTAAGGTGACGCTGATCCGCACCGAGGGCCGGGCCGGCGCGTTCGCCTATCTCGATGTCAATAGCGCCGGCCAACAGCCTCAGCGCATCGGTTTAAGCGAAGCGCAATTCAACGAACTGACCGGCTGGCTGCATTTTAATTTCTTGAAAGAACAGCAACTGCGCAATCGCCGTAAGGAGCGCACCGCCTGCGCCGCGAAAGGCCTGACCTTTACGATCGAGCCTGGCCTGTTGAATATGGATTTGTGCCGCGACATCACCCGTCACGCGATGCTAACCAGACGGACGGCTATGTATCTGCAGAGCTATATGGCTTCCCGGGCCGTGGCTTCTTCTAAAGCGCGTCCATCCAAGAAAAAATAGCGTCCTATTGTTCCATAATTTATGTGCTTGTAGTCGCAAACGGTCCTACCTATGATACTTCCGAAGATTTAAACGGGTGGGGAAACGTGACGACTATTTTCGCTTATGCGCTAATCGTAACATCGGTGTTTTGCAGTTTAGCTGAGGCTTCCGGAGCTTGGGGAGTCACCGCCGGTCTCGATCCCTCCGCCCGCCAGTGGCTCGAAGCCGAGTATCAAATCGCATTTAGAAAAGTCGGCGAAAATATCTCGCCGGGCGACACCGACCCCGGAGCCGTCATCGCCGCGCGCTCGCGGAAAGACCCGCCCTACTACTTTCATTGGGTGCGCGACGCGGGAATCGTGTTCGACAATTACTTAGCCAATTTGTCCGATTGGCCTGAGGACACGCAGAACGCCATTTTGAATAAAGCCCGCGAGTACACCCAGTTTTCCAACAAGATTCAGCAACTGCCGCCGCAGCAGCCGGCCACCGGCGGTTTGGGTGAGGCAAAATACAATGTGAACGGCAGCTTGTATTTGGATTCGTGGAGCCGCCCGCAGAACGACGGTCCCGCTATGCGCGCCATTTCGCTGATGCCGTTGGTTCACGCGCTTAAAGCGCGGGGTGAATACGATTTTGTGCGCCAATATCTGTACCGCGCCGAAATTCCGGCCGACACCGTGATCAAACGCGATCTGGAATATGTGTCGCACCACTGGCGCGAGGCCAACTACGACTTGTGGGAAGAAACCTGGGGCGATCACTTCTACACCCGTATGGTGCAACTGCGTGCCATGGTGGAAGGCGCGGAACTGGCGCGGGAGTTCAACGACGAAGGCGCGGCCGCTTGGTATGCCGAACAGGCCCGCGAAATTCGCCGCACGCTTGACAGTTTTTGGGATGGCGGCAAAAAGCACTTTGTTCCGACGCTGAACCAAAAGGGCATGGATTATAAAAATTCAGGCGTCGATGCCTCGGTGATCGCGGGTTTGCTCCACGGCAAGTCCGCTGACAATTATATCAAGTTCAGCGACCGCCGCGTTTGGTCGACGGTCGACAAATTGATCAAAACTTTCCAGCGAATTTATCCGATCAACCAAGTCTCCGGCCGGCCCGGGGTGGCCATCGGCCGCTATCCCGAAGACAAATACGGCGGCTCCAATTTCGACGGCGGCAATCCTTGGCCGCTGCTGACCTTGGCCATCGCCGAAATCGCATACGAATCGGCCGTGGAATTGGCGGAAGAGGGCAATATGTCTTTGGCCACCGAGCGCGTGGCGTTCGGCGATCAAATGGTTTTGCGAGTCAAATATCACGCTCACACCGATGGCTCGCTCAGCGAGCAAATGGACCGCAACTCGGGCTACATGATCTCGGCGCCCGATTTGACTTGGAATTACGCGGCCGTGTTGTCGGTCACTCGCGCTCGCGCGCGGGCGGCTCGATTTGTGCCGTAGCGGCTAAACGGTGCGTTAACGTTTCAAGCGCGAAATCTTGTGAATTTCAAACGCGCATTTGCGGATCCATATGGAGAAATCCTTCATTTTCTCGACCATCATTGGCATTCGATTCCCTATAGTTTACGCCTTAACCAACCTAATCCTGGAGCAGCTGTATGATCCCGTCGCCTTACGACGAATTAAAGAAAAACCAAGCCAATTTCCAACCGCTCAGTCCGCTTAGCTTTCTCGAGCGGGCGGCCGCGGCTTTTCCGGATCAGCTGGCGGTCGTTCACGGATCCCTGAACATGAACTATGGGCAGTTCTATCGCCGTTGCCGGAGCCTGGCTTCCGCCCTGCAAGCCCGCGGGGTCGGACGCGGCGACACCGTATCGGTCATGCTGGCCAACACGCCGGCGATGCTCGAGGCCCACTATGCCGTTCCGATGATCGGAGCCGTGTTGAATACTTTGAACACGCGCCTGGATGCCGGCATCATCGGCTTCACTCTCGACCACGCCGAATCCAAAGTTTTAATCACCGACCGTGAATTTTCCAAAACTATCAAACAAGCTCTGCAGCTTTCAAAAAATCAGCCGCTGGTGATCGATTACAACGATCCGGAATACACCGGCGAAGGCGAAGCGCTGAGTTCGCTGGATTACGAACAGGTTGTGGCGTCAGGCGATCCTGAATTTTCTTGGACTCTCCCGGCCGACGAGTGGGATGCGATCGCGCTCAATTACACTTCGGGCACCACCGGCAATCCCAAGGGCGTGGTCATTCACCATCGCGGAGCTTACCTGGCTTGCCTGAACAATATCGCTCTTTACGCCATTGGCCGGCATCCGGTGTACTTGTGGACTCTGCCGCTGTTCCATTGCAACGGCTGGAATTATGCTTGGACGATTTCAGCCATGGCCGGAGTTCATATTTGTTTGCGCGCCGTTCGCGCGCCGGCCATTTACCACGCCATCGAAACGTATGGCGTGACCCATCTCGGCGGCGCTCCCATCGTGATGTCGACCATCTTGAACGCGCCCGATTCCGAAAAGAAACCGCTGCCACACACGATTGAGTTCGTAACGGGCGGAGCGCCTCCACCCGAATCGGTACTGGGCGCCATGAAGGCCGCGGGCTTCAAAGTCCATCACGTCTATGGCCTAACCGAAACTTACGGTCCCGCGACCTTGAATGAAATGAAAGCGGAATGGGAAAACCTGCCGCTTGGCGAGTACGCCGTAAAAAAGGCCCGCCAAGGCGTGGGCTATTTTTCGCTCGAGGGCCTCGAGGTGATGGACCCCGAGAGCATGACACCCGTTCCGCGCGACGGCCGCACCATGGGTGAGATTATGCTTAGAGGAAACCTGGTCATGAAGGGTTATCTGAAAAACGCCGGAGCCACGCAATCGGCGTTTCACGGCGGCTGGTTTCATTCGGGAGATTTAGGCGTCATGCATCCCGACGGCTACATACAATTGAAGGACCGCTCAAAAGACATCATCATTTCGGGTGGCGAAAATATTTCGTCGGTCGAAGTGGAAGACGCTCTTTACAAACATCCGGCGGTGCAAGCGGCGGCTGTCGTCGCTAAACCCGATGAGAAGTGGGGCGAATCGCCCTGTGCCTTTATCGAATTCAAAGCCGGTCAGAGCGCCAGTGCCGACGAGCTTAAGGCTTGGAGCCGCCAACATTTGGCCGGTTACAAATGCCCTAAGCATTATGTCTTTACCGATTTACCGCGCACCTCGACCGGCAAAATTCAGAAATTCAAATTGAAGGAGAGGGCGGTTACCCTTTAACCGCTAAACTGGATTTACTGATACTGAATGGTGCCGCCGGCGATCGGCGCATGATAAGCGATCCCGCCCGCGCTGACATCGATCGGCGTGTTGCTGATCTGGATCAAATCGTTGGCGTAGTTCTGCACCCAAATTCCGTAGCCGCCCGCGCGCACTTGGATGCTGTTGTTGGCCGTTGAGATTATGCTGTCGCCCGCCGGCTTACCGTAAAGCCCAAGGCCAATCACGCTGTTGAGAATAGTATTGCCGGTCACCACCGCCCGCCGCGGACCATTGAGGGCGATCGCGCCTTTAGGAAGGGTGACATTCACCCTATCGTACTGGTCCGAAATCACGTTGTTCTGCACATAAATGGTGTTCGCATCGGCCGCATACACGCCGCAAGAATGGACCCGTAGCAACCGGTTACTGTCGATGACAACATTGTTGGGAGAAAGGCCCCCCGTCAGCGTGTATGAGCCGTCGGCGTTGTACCGGTAAGCATTGTCATACACCAAGATGGCATAAGCACCTTTGTCGTCAGGAATAGCGCCAGAAATTCCAACGCCATCCATCAGGTTGTTGGCGATGTGGATGCCTTCGGTGTTGGCCCACACCGTAACCCCGTTTTTGATATGCGGAATATAAAATTGGTTGTTGCGCACGTAGGCTTCGGTTACCAGGCCCCCCGACGGATGGGCGGCGCTCGGCCTCGGTAAATACATTGAACCGCCGATCCAAATGGCGCTTGCCGCGTAACCGATCGACTGGGGATTCATGGCATTGCCGTCGAAGCTTTCGAATGTGTTGTTTTGCACCACTAGATTGTACATTCCGAAATCCTGTGTGTAGTTGGTGAAGCACACCCAGCAGTCGGTGGAGAAATTTTTAAAGCCGCTGTCACGAATGGTGATCTGGGCCACGTCGGCATTGGCCGCCCAAATCGAGATCGCACGGCCCACATGGGGAACGGGGTTGCCCTCCGCCGAATAAGTGATCACACCGTTGCCTTGAAATCCGATGCCCGCCACCGTCACGTTTTGCACGTCCTGAATCAGAATCATATGACCCAAAACCAATCCAGCAGCTTTTTTGAATATGGATAAACCAGAACCTTCGCCGACCAAAGCCTGCCCTGAACCCAGTTTAAGTTCGTTGGCCGTGGCAAACAGGTAAGTGCCCCTCGGCACGAAGATCACACCGACGCCCAAGGTCTTGGCGCAGTTAAGCGCTTTCTGAATCTCGGCGGAACTGTCGCGCGCGCCGCTCGGGTCGACATTGAATGAGGCGATCGAAATTTGTCCGCCGACAACCGGCGCGCAAGTTTGCGGCGGCGGCTGCGGAGTGGGCACGGGTACCGGCACGGGAGCCGGCGCTGGAGTTTGAACCGGCCCCGGGCTCGGTGACGGCCGCGGATTTCCTACCGGTCCCGGATCTTTGCTCGACGATCCGGTGGTTTCAGACGAAGGAACCGACGGTTTGTATTCCGAGCAGCCTACGAGAGTCAGAGCTACTGATAAAATAATAGTAAATTTATTCACTTAATCCTCGGGGGTTACTCCTTTTCAAATGCAAAGACGGAGGCCCTCCGCGATTCGCTATACGAGCCACCGCGGCCTACGAACTAAACAGCGTCCAAAAGTTGTTTGAAATTGAACCGCATCTCAAATTGAGACATGGCGGCTTTTCGGGTAAAAACCTCGGAATGGAATTTGTGAAGGCCACACCTCACGCCCATGAAGAAGCCCAAGGGCTCGCGGTGCTCGCTCAAACCGGCAAAATCCGTTGCGTGCAAGTTCTCGGTTACGACGAGCAATCGATCACGCTGGAAAAAATAAAAACGCGGACTCCGGCCGCGGAATTCTGGAAACGTTTTGGCAAAGAGCTCGCGGAGCTGCACGAAACAAAACAAAATCATTTCGGCTTTGAATTCGACAACCATATCGGCGCCACTCCCCAACCGAACCCGTCCATCGCCGTCGAAAAAATCACCTGGGCCGAATATTTTATCGAACACCGGCTGAAACATATGCTTAAACACCCAAGACTTTCGTCGCAAAAAGAATTGCAGCAAAAATTCGCGCAAGCCGAGCCCGCGCTCCGCCAACAGCTTGAAAAAGTGACCGAGGGCCCGAGCCTGGTGCACGGCGATCTATGGAGCGGCAACTTTCTCTGTGCCGAAGACCAGGTTCCGGTACTGATCGACCCGGCTCCGTACCGTGGCCATCGCGAAACGGATCTCGCCATGAGCGAACTGTTCGGCGGTTTCTTCTACCAAAGCTACGACCAACGGCTGCCTCGGCAGCCCGGTTATGAACTTCGCAAGCACATTTACAATCTCTACCATCTGCTCAACCATTGGATCCTGTTCGGCGCCAGTTATTCCGGGCCAGCCTTGTCGATTCTCGAGCGCACCACTAAAATCAGGTGATGCGCCAACTGGTTTTTTTCGCCGCCGTATTATTCGGACTCAACGGCCATGCCCAAATTTCAGAAACAGCCGAAAGCGAACAGCCAACGCCGGCGGCCCCCGTGAACAAAAACCGTCTCGCCCCGCGCATGGGCCATAACGTCAGCTCGACCGGGTACCTTATGCAAAGCGGCCACTGCACCGCGGGTTTCCAAGTGGCCGGTTGCGGACTGTCGGATCGATGGACCCTGGCCACGGTTCCTTGGCTGTATTTCAATTACAATATGTGGAGCTTGGTCAACCGGGTGCGCCTCAAGACTTACCCGGACGGCGGTGCATGGACCGTGCAGTTCGGCTACTTCAAAACATTTCCGCAGTCGCGCAACGACAAGTACATCACCTATCCCTATGAAATGGAAGCTTACTGGCTGCAGTGGATCCGCTCGATTCCGGTCGCCAAACACTACCGGATGTACGCCAATATCCACACCAACTACTACGCCAACGACAAACGGCCGTTTTCAGTGCGCCGGCCGATCGCCAACCGCAATGACGGGCAAGTCAATCTGACCAGCCTGCATGAAATCGCCTTATACAAACGCTTTTTCTTTCTGGGCGAGCTGGGCTTGGTGGAGTTGCTGCAGCCCGCGCCGCCTTATGTACATTCCGGCTTCTCGTTCGGCCGCAGCGGCTTCAGTTACGAATGGCATCTCGGATTCACCCTGACCTCCACCCCACTGGGTCTCTTTAATCCCCGTTCACGCCGCGATTATCAGCAGGAGCTGCGCGACACGGAGCGTGGCTTCGACCAGCGTCTCGACCGCGAAAAAACCAAGCGTGACTATGCGATACATCCCGAGTTTTCCCTACAATATTTTTTCTGATTCCCTAGAATCGTGATGGGGGTTCATTATGTGGGGAATGTTTCTAGGCCTTTTGTTTTCCGTTTCGGTTCGTGCCGATCTGTCGGACGTTAAAATTTTAAAAGAGGTGGCGCCGTTTCCCGGATCGGTAATTTATTATCCGAATGACGGCAAAACCCATCCCGGAATTATTGTTCTCCACGGCAGCGAAGGCGGCTCACTGCCCTACGCAAAAATGGAAGCCCAATTTCTCGCGGCCCACGGGTACGCCGTGCTAGCTTTCTGTTGGTACAACTGCCGCCGAGACACCATCACCGATCCTTTTCTACCGCTCGAAAACATCGAACTGCGCAACACCATCAAAGCCATCGAATGGCTTAAGACTTCAGCTCCCGTCGGTGGAAAGGCTATTGCCGTGTTCGGCGTCTCGCGCGGAGCTGAGCAGGGCATGGTGCTCGGATCCCTCGCGGAAGCCATCAAAATAGTGGATGCGATCGCGGTGCATGCTCCCGCCGACGTTATAATCGGCGGCTTCAATTGGTCGACTCAGGACAAGCGCTGCTGGCTGTGCTCGTCAAAAGATTTGGCCTGTTTCAAGAACAGCCAGGATTCCGACAAGTGGGATTTTGCCAATATGACCTGGAACCCGGCCTGCGGCGCCAAACCGAAAGATCAGTCCCAAATGGAATCGTGGCTGCTGGACGGTCAGGCCTTAAGCAAAGGCAAGAAAATCGAAATTGAAAAGTTCAAGAAGCCGGTTCACATCACGGTCGGCGACAACGATCAAGTGTGGGATTACCATATGTCCCTGCGCTTGGCCGACCGGTTAAAATCCTACGGCCAGCCGGTGGAGCTCAGCGTGTTCGCGGGCGAAGGTCACAGCTTCACCCCGGCCGCGGAAAACAAACGCCACGGCCAGCTGTTGGGTTTCTTAAAACAGAATTTGCCGAACTAGTTAACAAATCCAACCTTGCACACGAATTTCAAATAGTCTTCGGCAACACCGTCGATTTTCACTGTCGCGGGACCATAGCCGTCGCGATCCAAGAGTTCGGGATTTTGTTCGACTTCAATCTCCAGCACATTGCCGAGCGACGAATGGGCCAGAACCAGCGCAACGTCTGACGGCTCCACTAGTACGGTGTGGACAGCATACTCCTGCTGGTCGTAGCTAAGAGTCATGCTGGTGGTATAGCCCTCCGAATTGGAGGTTCGCTTAGAACCGACACGAACGGTTTCGATACCTTCAAACACCGACTTGCATTGTACTTCAGCCAACGTCGGCAGCGAGTCCTCGGGCAGACCGTGCGCTTGCGTGGCAAGTGTAGCGATTATGGCTAGCAAAATTGTTTTCATTATTCCCCCTTACTTGCGAAGGAGGAATATCAAACGCAGCGGCTTATAAAAAGCAGATAATTTAGATGATCCCGATCTAAGTATTAGATAGCGATGGCGCAGAGCAAACAGCCTACAGAATTTGCCGAACATTCGAACTACTAATCGTGCGCCAAACGAATCAGGGTATTCACGGTCCGTTTCACCTTTTCGATATCGAACGGCTTTTTTATGTAATCGTCGGCGCCGACTTCAAAACCGCGTTTCATATCGGCCTCATTGGTCCGGCCGCTTAAGAACACCAGGGGAATTTCGCGCAACTCGCGATGGCTCTTCATCATCTCGGCCAATTCAAAACCGTTGATCCACGGCAAACCCACATCGAGCATAATCAAATCGACCGCGGTGTTGTCGAGCAAATCGGACAACTGCGTGCCGTCGGCCGCCGCCAACACGCGGTAGCCCTCGCCTTCGAATAGGCGCTTTAAAGCGCCGCGAATGGTTTCGTCGTCCTCGATCAGCAAAATCGAGCGCTGAGTTTTCGGTTTCTTAAGCTGGCGCAGATCATCGATGGAGACCACTCCATCTTGCGACATCCGTTCCTTGGCCAGGCGCTCGATCTTTTTCACCAAATCCCTGGTGTCGATCCGGCGGCTCACTTACTTGTGGCCTTGGTGCTCGAGCCAGCGTTCGGCGTCGATGGCCGACATACAACCGGTGCCGGCCGCGGTCACCGCCTGGCGGTAAATCGGATCGGCCACATCGCCGGCCGCGAACACGCCTTCAACCGACGTGTAAGTCGATTTGTTTTCGGTGATGAGATACCCGACGTCGTTCATTTTCAAAATTCCCTTAAACAAATCGGTGTTGGGCTTATGGCCGATGGCCACGAACACGCCCTGCACGTCTAACTTGCTCTCCTTGCCGGTCTCGATATTTTTAAGTTTAATGCCGTCCACGCCCTTTTCGCCGAGCACGTCGACCATTTCCGAATTCCAAATCACCTCGACCTTGGGATTTTTCATCACCCGGTCGGCCATGATTTTGGACGCGCGGAATTCGTGACGACGATGAATGACATACACCTTGCTGGCAAAACGCGTGAGGAAATTAGCTTCTTCCATCGCCGTATCGCCGCCGCCGATTACGGCCACGGGCTGATTTTTAAAAAACGCGCCGTCGCAGGTGGCGCAAGCCGAGACTCCGCGGCCGAGCAGCCGCTTCTCGTTTTCGAGACCGAGATATTTTGCGGTGGCGCCGGTGCTGATAATCACCGCGTGCGCTTCGTACAGTTCGCTCTCTACCCAAATTTTAAACGGGCGTTTGCTAAAATCCACTTTCGTCACATTGCGGGTTAAAAAGCGTGTGCCGAAGCGCTCGACCTGCTTGCGCATAATCTGCATCAGCTCGGGACCTTGAATGCCGTGCTCGAAGCCCGGATAGTTTTCCACTTCGGTGGTGGTCATCAACTGACCGCCGGTTTCATACCCTTCAATCATCAGCGGCGAGAGATTGGCGCGCGCGGTGTACAGCGCCGCGGTCAGTCCCGCGGGGCCTGAGCCAATGATAATTACATTTTCGATCTTTTTATCGGGCACCTGGTTCCTCCGGATGTTTGGCGTACATCTTATGGCCCACGGGGTCGTTGGTCAAAGTCCAGGACCATAACTCGCGCGCCAGGACAGCGGGATCGTACACGCCCTTGCTGCGCACAGGCGCATTTTTCGGCAGGAGCTGGGTGTCGATGTAGCCGGGAGAGAATAGGCGGAGATCCCAATCGGGATATTCGCTCTTCACGCTGTAAAACAGCCCGCGCAGGGCGTGTTTCGCGGCACAATAACTAGCCGCATTCGGATCAGCCGACGCTTCGGCCACGGAGCTGCCGATCAGGATCACCTGCGGCTTGATCAATTTCGCGGCCAGGCGGTGAATCACCCGTGCCGGAAAAATAAAACTCACTTGCCAGGCCCACATATGAGACGCCCAATTCTGCGTGTGAAACTGTCCATAGGGTCCGCCCCCGGCCACGCAAACCACTTTGCTCACCGGTTCGCTCATCAGAAATTCCAAAGCGCTCAATTGGCCGTCCTCACGGGACAGATCGCCATTGACCCGGCTCCAACCGGCCACCGGAATATGTTGCGCTTCAACGTGCTGGCGGAGAGCCGCGCCTAAACCCCGGCTCGAACCAAAAATCACCACTCGGTCCATGGGCTTTATTTGCCCAAATAGCCAATGTCGCGCAATATGAATCACCATGGCCCGCATCCAATTCGTAAAAACCTATCCCACGCTCGAGGTGGAGGCCGGAACTCTGCTTATGGAGGCGCTATTGAGGGCCGGATTGCCGGTGGCGAGCTCCTGTCATGGCGACGGAATCTGCGGTAAATGCCGCATTCAGATTGTCAGCGGCTCTGAAAATCTTACCCAAATTAATCCGATCGAGGCCATCGTGCGCGAGCGCTTGCGAGTTCCGCCCGAATACCGGATCTCGTGTCAGACACGGGTGATGGGCGACATCACCATCGACACTTCTTATTGGTGAGCATTTTGCGATAGCGACCTCCCACTAGGAGGTTTCTATGCTCAGAATCAATACAGTTAGTTTATGCTTGTCCGGCGTCCTTGCTTTCGGACTCCCGTCCGTCCTTACGGGTTGCGGGAAAGCCGAAGATCCGGCGGTGAAACGCGACGTTTACAAGGCGCCCGCGCCCCGTCTAAACAAAAACGGACAAAGCGTCGATCTCAACGGCTGGGACCGCTCCAGCCAACGCACCTTGGACATCCACGACGGCGTGGATGTCCGGGGTTCCGGCGCCGCCCAAGTCGAAATCGCCGCGACTTGCCGGCGCGGTGACGCCGACTCGCACCGTACGATCACGACCAACGAACAAAATTTAATTCCGTTGCTGCAGTTCCTGCCCGAGGATCTGCTGGTCGCCGATCTCTCCGAAAAAGACGCGATCTGCGGATTTAAAATCACTTTGCTCAACAGCAACAATTCGCGCCATATCTTCAGCATCGACAACGCCACCATTCGCGACGCCCAACAGCCCACCGCCAGCTTGGAACAAAACGGCCGCAAACTGACTGAGCCGCGGGTGCGTTTGTCCCAGGGCGCATTGAACGGCATCAATTTCCGCGCGCCGCTGCCGGGTTCCTCGGCCGCCGTGATTTGCCGGGACGCACGCTCGCCCCAATTGGCGGTGGGAGCGGTCGGCGGAATTTCGGAGTTCGATCTCAACGGTATGATTCCCCGCGAAGGCCGCTTGGACAATGTGCTCGAGACCAACGCCAAGCAATTGTGCCGCATCGCTTTTGCGGTAAACGGTTTGAATCAAGCCATCACTCCGCTATTCGAACTGCAGCTGTCGCTGGCTCCTCTCAGGTTGACCGCCGGACCGCAAGATCATCGCAGCAGCGCGGGCTACGACTTCGACCCAACGGCCGATTCGGTTTTGCGCGGTGGCAGCGTGCAGCTTATGACATTTTTGGTGGAAAACCCCTCGGCTTCGGCCCGCACCGTGCGTTTGGCTAAGCAAGCTTTGAACACTCAGCTTTATATTTATATGGGAAATCGCACCGAGCGCACTCAAACTATCACCCGCCGCTTTATCGCGGTCGAGCCCGGTGGAGGCGTGATCGGAGATTCGGCTTCCCACTGGAAACTCAGCGTGCCGGCCCAATCGCAGCTTCAGATCAATGTGAGCTTCCGTCCGCCCACGGGTTTACATTGCAACGATCCAGACTCCACGCCGTTCCCGCCGGCGGGACTGCCCAATTTTGCTTTGGATTTTCTCGAGTCGTTCAAAGTCGAGGAAGTGGGCGACAACAACCAGGTGATCGCGACCATGAACGCGGATTTGGGTCCGCGCTTTTACCAGAATATTTCGGATGCATTGATCAAAAAGTACCAGCCTGCGCAGGTCCCGAACTTGTGCGGATGGTAAACGGTTATATGCGCTCAAGCTGAGCGCAGCCGATTTTTAAACCCTGGCGCATAAAGATGCGCTCGAACTGAGTGATAAAGTTCGAGCGCGCCATCTCCGACCCATGCAAATCGAAGCTGTGGGCGGAGATTTTATAGGGACTGCGCTCGAAACGGGTCATGGCCCAAGCGAAGTAGTCCTGGCTGTCGGTTTTGAAAGTCAGCTTGGAACCCGGCCGTTGAATTTCGAATAAGCGCGCGAGAAATTCGTCTTGAATCAAACGATGCTTGTGCTGGCGGATTTTTTCCCACGGATCGGGAAAGAAAATATAAACGTCGTTCAGTTCGCCCGGCTCAAAGATTTCGGTCAGCAAGTATGCATTGTAGCGCGCCACCCGCGCGTTTTGCCCGCCCGCTCGGATCACCCGCCGGATCGATTGAATCAACGGTTTGTAGCGCAGCTCAATTCCGAGCACGAGGCGTTCAGGTGAATTGGCCGCAAGGTGGGCGAAGTGAGTGCCGTTGCCGGTGCCGATTTCCAAATCCAGCGGCCTGTCGGCCGCGGCCGAAAAAGCCTCTTGCCGCCAACGGCCCTTGAATTCGGGAGCCCGCTCTTCATCGAAGGTCCACGACGCAAACTCGCCATATATAGCTTTTACGTAGGCGTTCGGATCCGGAATGGTTTTGGTGCGGGAAACCCGCAGTTGCCCGCTGCGCGACATCCCGGACAGGTACCAAATTCCTTTTCCAGAAGCAATGCGTCTCCAAAGCCGGCCCAGAGTATGGCAAAAACTCGTCATCGGAGGCCTCCATGCGTGCATTTCTACTAAGCTTTATTTTCGTTGGCGCCACGGCCGGGGCCGTTCCCCTGGAGGGCCATAAAGTGCTGATCGCGGCGGCCAGTCCGCTGGCGGTGGAGGCCGGGCGGAAAATCGCCGAACGCGGCGGCAACGCGGTCGATGTGGCGGTGACCGTGGGGCTGACTTTAAGTGTGACGTCGCCGTATTTCGGCGCGCTCGGCGGCGGCGGCTTCGCCCTATTCAAAATGGATAAGGCCGTTGAAGCGCTCGACTTCCGCGAAACGGCGCCGGCCGCGACATCGAAGGGTTACTACGCCAATCTTCCGGCCAAGGCTTCCATGGTCGGCGGTCACGCGGTCGGTGTGCCGGGAGTTCCCGCCGGCTTGTTCGCGCTCCATAAAAAATACGGCAAACTGCGCTGGGCGCAGTTGTTCGACGAACCTTTACGCTTAGCCCGCGGCGGATTTCCCGTGACCGGCGAATGGGTGCGCAAAACCAAGCACGAATTGGAAAACTTCGACCCCGCGGCCCGCCGCTATTTCCTTAAAAAAGACGGCTCACAATACAAGCCCGGTGAAATTCTTAAGCAACCGCAACTCGCGCGCGCGCTGGAACTTCTGCGCGACAAAAAAACCGATGGCTTTTACACCGGACCGGTGGCGCAAGATATCGTGTCGTCCGTGTCCTCCCAAGGCGGCAAAATGTCGCTCGAGGATTTAAAGAAATACAAAGTCCGTTGGCTCGAACCCCTTAAAACCGAATTTCAAGGCCACAGCGTTTACCTGATGCCGCCGCCCAGTTCGGGAGGCGTGATAATTCTTTCGGCGCTGAAAATGATCGAGAAACTCAAAGTGCTGCAACAAGAAGCGCTGTCGGCCAACGAATATCATTTGCTGGCGGAAATCGAAAGCCGCGCCTTCCGCGGCCGGGCTTTGCTGGGCGATCCCGACTTTAACAAAAATCCCATCACCTTTCTGACCTCCGACAGCTACGTGAACGACGTCGCCACCAACGTGAATTTAAAAAAAGCCGTGGCTATGAAGCCGCTCAATGAAGGCGAGGGCCAAGAGTCGACTGAAACCACGCACTACTCGGTGTTGGATAGCGAAGGCCGTTCGGTCGCGATCACCACCACTCTCAACGGCGACTACGGCTCGGGAGTCGCGACCGCCAAGTACGGCATCGCACTTAACAATGAAATGGACGACTTCACCACCCGGCCGAACGAGCCCAATATGTTCGGCTTGATCCAAGGCGCGGCCAATGCGGTCGAACCGGGCAAACGCCCGCTCAGCAGCATGAGCCCGACCCTCGTGACCGATGCCTCAGGCAAAGTGATTTTGTCGATGGGCGCGCCGGGCGGTCCCCGCATCATTACGGCCGTGCTTCAGGTCTTGTACCGGATTATCGGGCGCAAAATGGATATCGACTTGGCGGTGCAGAGCCCGCGAGTTCACCATCAGTTTTTGCCCAATAAATTGTATTACGACGCCGACCGCTTTTCGCCTGAGATCCTATCGAGCCTGCGGGAACGCGGCCATGTGATGGAGACCGGCAGCACGGCTAAAGTGTACGTCGTGCGGCTGCGGCCCGACGGCATTCTTGAAGGATCGTTCGATGCCCGCGGCGAAGGCGCGGTCGGTGGAATTTGACAGTTGTCGAATTCCTCCGCGCATGACCACCGTCAGCGGAATGTGCCCAGGCTTTAACTAGCTTCTCATAATGAGACATTCGACTTGGCTGGAATTTCCGTCACTTAGCGTGGCATCCCCGGCGGCCAATCTTGCAATTTAAAAATTGCGAGAGGGTTATCAATGGTAGGGTTCAAGTTCTTTCAAAAATATCCGTTGATCGGGTTCGCACTGTGTTGCGCACTTTTGGTTTACGGCACCGCAAAGAATGTCGTGCAAGGCGCGGCCCTCGAGGGCTACCTCGGCAAAGCGCAAGTTTCGATCGCCATCGTACTACAGAAATTCACCCAACCCGGCATCCGCGGCTCAACCTCGTGTATGGTGCGAGCGCAGTTGGAAGGCGCGATCTACAATATGAGCATGGAATGCAGCGACTGGCGCAGACTTGAGATCAACGGCTTATTGAAGGTGGTCAGCACCCCCCGGGGGCTGGCATCGATTAGCCGCATTAAAGGTCAGTTCTATATCGATTTCTTTCTATTGGTGGCGGAGTTAGCCGGGATCTTCTATTTTCTTTCCCTCGCCTGCGACAGGATCTATAGGGCGCCCAATGTTATAGAAGGTGTGCGCCGCAACTTCTCTGACCTTCGTTAATGCATGGCACTATGTGTGCCAGAACCACTAGATAACGAGGTTATCAACTGAGTTATCCACACCCCTAGTGGGACCTTGGAGCTTTCCTGACGGATTCCTCAATTGAAAGTTTTTCTGCCCTGTTCTCCAATTGGGTATGAACAAAAATATTATTGTTTCGCTGGCGTTGGTGGTGGCGCCGATGCAGGCCCTAGCTTGGGGGCCGGTCGGTCATTTTACGGTCGGTTTATTAGCGCAGGAGCGGCTGAATTCCAAAGCCGAACAGGCGGTTAAAGACCTGCTCGGTAAGGAGAGCCTGGGCGACGTGGCCAATTGGGCCGACGAAGTTCGGGGCAACGGCCAATACCGGGCTTCAACTTGGTTTCATTACGAAAAAATCCCCAACAGCACGGGCTTTATCGACAACATCAAACAGATGCCGGAGTGGCAGAAGAAGAAAGGCGGAGTGGTCGCCGCGATTTTGTACGGCCGCGAACTCCTGCGCGATAAAAACACTCCCAAGCAAACCAAGATCGACGTGTTGAAATTCGTCGTGCATTTTGTCGGCGATATTCATCAACCGCTCCACTCCGGACTCCCGGAAGATAAAGGTGGCGTCACGGTACCGGTCATTTGGTTTGGCCGCGAAATGAACCTTCACCGCATCTGGGATTCCGGCATGATGATGACCGGCCATTCCGACCTGATGGACTACTCCAAGCCGGTGCCCAATAACTCGGCCAACTACGTGAAATATTTAAATCAAAATTTCTCCAACAGCTCGGTCGACACCAAACTCGATGTCGAAGGTTGGCTGAACGAATCCATGGCCATGCGCCCGCCGCTGTACGATCTCATCTTTCAAAACGACCAGACCAAATATCAAAATCTGCATCTGAAAGAATTGGACATGCGCATTTACAGCGCGGGTCTCAGGCTGGCGGCGCTGTTGAATGACACCTTCGACAACAAAGCCTTGCCCTCGAGCGAAACGCAGCTGTGGAAAGACATTGAAAGCGCCACCACCCAAAAAATGGATAAACTAATTAACTTCGCACCTTAACTTTTAAAGAGGCCCCAATGAAGTTCGCTCTCTTATTGCTCGCGGTTTACGCCAATCTGGCTTGCGCTTCCTCCCACGGCAACTATCCCGACGAGTGGTGGACTCCGGTTCCCAAAGACCAAGCGCCGGGCTGGGAAGTCTTGCCGCAAGACGCGGGTCAGGGCGAAGTTATTTTGTCGAAGCGCAATGAGCTGGGAATTTTGTCGAACTTCGCCGCGACTCCGATCGTGCTCGATGGCAAACAGTACGCCAGCATCGAGGGCCTGTGGCAGTCGATGAAATATCCCGAAGGCGCCAACGATGAGCGCTTAAAAGATCCCAACGTAAAATGGAAACACACCCGCGACGAAGTGGCCGCCATGAGCGCGTTCGAAGCCAAGGGCGCGGGCTCGCACGCCAACGAAAACATGAAAGCGCTCGGCATCGACTGGGTGACCTACCAGGGCAAGAAGATGAAATATCTCGAGAACGCCAAAGGCGATTTCTATCAGATCATCTGGCGCGCCGAAAACGAGAAGCTGAAACAAAATTCCGAGGTGGAGCGCATTCTGCGCAAGACCGGCGATTTAAAGCTCAGACCCGATCACAAACAGTCGGCCAACGCGGCGCCGGCCTGGAAATACCACGAAATTTGGATGGAGATCCGCGCGGGCCTTTAGGCTCTGTCGGACAGAGCCTAGTCCGCGCACTCTTTAAGTTCTTGGATCAAGCCCGGCAATAGGCCGTTGCCGACCATCGTGGCGTAGGTTTTTTCCGCCTTTTCGCGCAGTTCCTCCGGCACGGTATCCGACGACGACTGGCTGGCCAACCTTTCGGCCTCGTCCTTCAATCCGCCCAGATCGATGACCATTTGATTCACGCCCAAATATAGGCAGCGCGAAATGCGGCAGGGGCTGACTTGCAAATCTTTATTCTCCGGAAGATCGCCGTAATTGGGGTCTTCGGTCTTTTCCAGCAGCCAATTGTACGCTTCGATCGGACAAGTACGGCCGGGTTTAACGCTCACCGGGCCATTCACCACATTGGCTTCCACCAGAAACCAGCGCAGCTCGCGCCGCAACTCGTGCAGGCCATTGCCTTGTTCGAGCGTGTGCATATCAAACGGGGTTTGCTCGATCCCCTCCAAATGCCGGACGAGGCGCGCGACGATAAACTCTTGGTCCTTCTGTTCGGTCGACCAATCGAACTCATTCAAAAATTTGCGAAAAATTCTGATCCTCGGGCTATTGCGGTCCGCGTACCAGCTGCCCTTGTTCAGAACTTTGCCCAAAGCCGCTTTGGCGTCTTGGAGTTTGGCCGGGTTGCCGAGCTCCTTCCATTTTTTAACCCCGCCGAGTGCGTCTTCCAATTGCTTGGCCCAGAAATGCATTTTGACGAAGCCTCTATGCTTTTCGCCGTAGATCCGGCCAAGCGCTTCCAAATTATATGCGGCGATGCGGGCGGAGGGTTCCAATAAAAGAGCTTCGACGGCTTCACTTTTTTTGCGGGCTGAGGACAAGGGCTTTTCGAGAACGTCCAGCCATAGGCTGAAGCGCGACTCCTGGGCGCGCGTCGCGCCCAGCGCCATCGAAGGAAACAGCACAGCCGCGGCAAGGGTAAGGATCGAGTACCTCATGAAGCCTTAGTCCGTACACTCTTTCAGTTCTTTGATCAAGGCCGGCAGCAAACCGTTTTCGACCATATCGCTGTATTTGCGCTCGGCTTTTTCGCGCAGTTGTGCGGGCACCTTATCCGATGAGGAGGTTCCGATACTCTGTTCGGCTTCATCCTTGTAATCGCCCAGTTTGTTGACCATTTTGTTCACGCCCAAAAACAAACATTGCGAAATGCGGCACGGCTGAATTTCGAGCGCGGCATTTTCGGGGAGCCGGCTAAACTTGCCGTCGTCAGGTTCGCTAAGCAATTCGGTGTAGGCCTCGATCGGACACGAGCGGCCGCCTTTAAAAGTCACCGGTCCATTCGCGATCCGGGCTTCGATCAAGAACCAGCGCAGCTCGCGCCGCAGTTCATGCAGGCCGTTGCCATGTTCAAGAATACTCATGTCGTACTTAGTCCCGTCGATCCGCTTCAGCTGTTCGATCAGGTGCGAGACCACATATTTCATGTCTTTCTTTTCCGAGGGCCATTCGAACTTATCGAGAAATTCGCGGAATTTTTTGATTCGGGGACTCTTGCCGTCGCCGTACCAATCTCCGTCTTTGAGCACCTTAGCCAGAGCCTTTTTGGCTTTGGCGAGTTTGTTCCGGTTGCGGAGGGTTGTCCACTTGTCGACTGCCCCCAGCGCATCTTCGAGCTCTTTGGTTTTGAACCGCAATTTAACGAAGCCGTCGTCCTTGTCGCTGTAGAGCCGGCCGAGCGCCTGCAAATTAAACGCGGCGATCCGGGCCGACGGTTCTGTCAAAAGAGCTTCAACGGCTTCACTTTTCTTATCGGATGAGGACAAGGGCTTTTCTAAAACGTCCAACCATTGGGTAAAGCGCGACTCCTGCGCGCGGGTCGCGGCCAGCCCCATCGAAGGGGCTAGCAAAACCGCGGCGAGGGTGAAAACCAAATACCTCATAGGTCCTACCGATTATTGGGAAATCGGTCGTTAGCCAACGGAATTCGGTTGGTCTGAAGATCTTGCTTCATGGCCTCCACAGCCTGGGTTGTGGTGTCCAACGGATGGGCCTTTTGTTCCGCCACAAAATTTGGCGTTACGATGGCGTAGGATTTACCCTTGAACGCGCCTTTGGCTTCGATCACGGTTCCGCTGGTCACGCGTTCCCAGTCGCGCGAGTTCCACGGCAGGTGTTGCACGGGAATCGCGGCGGGCGTGCCGCTGATGCGGACGTTGGCCAGTTCCAATCGGCGCTTCGCTTCATTTCCGGCCGCGACAATCAAACGCGCGGGATCGTCGCCGCGCTCGATGTTAATCACCTCGACCGATTTACCAAGTTTGTTGAGGATCCGCGGAACTTCGATCTTTGCCAACGGGCCGTCGGTAAAAATCACGCTCACGCTGTTGCCGGCCAGAACTTTGGCTAGTACGGCCTCGCGATATTTCTCGGTTTCGCCGCGCACGGCTTCGAGTTCACCCATAGTCGCGCCGGTCATATCGAGCGGGGCGGTGGTGAGCACGAGGTAGTTCGATGTCAATCCCAGATCGCGCATCAAACCGCTCAGCAGTTGTCCCCTGGCGCCGGTGGCGGCGCGGAAGGTGTTGCGGTCTTCGAGATCGAGTTGATCGTACATAATCAGAGCTCTAGGATTTTGGAACGTGCCGCGGTAGTGGGCGAAGAAGCCCAAAATCGGAGCCTTCGAACGGCGAAGCACACTGGCGCCCAGGTTCTCCACCATAAGCTTCGCCATTTCGGCTCCGGGACCCGGATCGGCCAATCCTTTAGCATTGGCTTGGCGGGAATGCTGAGCCCAAAGATCGTCGTCATTGAGAGGTTCAACCGGCTGAACTCGTTTCGCAGCCTCAATCTCCGAAGCATCAAAGATGTCTTCTAACTTACGTATGCCGGCCGCACGCAAGGCTTCTTTGGACGGAGGCTCTGACACCAGCACTTGCGGGCCAAGGCGATCCGCACTCGACTTCGGGCGCAGGATGCTGGCGGGCGCGCCAAATGGCACTACTCGTCTGGGTAAGAATGCGCGATCCCAGGAGAAGACGTCCTCCTGTAAGTTGCGGGCGAATTTGTTGACCATGAGAGTGCCGTCGGCCCGAAGGTCGGGTTCGATGGCGTTAGCGCCGCCGATCAGGGGTCTTACCTTTTCAAACAAAGCCGTCACAATCCTCGCGGCTTGCTGAACATTCGAGCTCAGCGATGTCGGATGTGGTGAAGCGACGAACGCGATATCTTTATCGATGATGGTACCATCGCTCAGACGGAGGCCCTTGAGCGAAAAGGTCTGCTCGCCGTTCTGATTTTCAACCTTGGTCAGATCATAACCGCCGAGCTGGGCAGCGGTGAGAACTCCGCTGCCGCTCACGCCTCCACCGGTGAAAGCCATTAGCTCAAGCGCGCGCTTGGGATTGTCAATTAAGGCCTGAGTCGCGTCGGCCTTGTCTTTATCCTTGGTGTAGTCGAGCCGGCGGCCGACCAATTGCGCATAAAGATCTTTACCGTCTTTGGTTTGCAGCACCGGGAATTCATTGTTGCCGCCCGCAAACACTAGTTTGGATTCCGGCACTTTGATTTTAGCCAACTCGGAAGGCGCCATGCGGGTCGGCACTTTAAAGCCGCGCTTTTGCAGGAATTCGGCAAAGGCGTCTTGCGAAGCGCCACCGAACAAGATCAACAGGCGCAGAGACTGCAAATTGTTTTTGATTTCCCATTCCCAAGCCTTTTCACGATGACTCACGATCGGACTGTTCTTGCTGTTGAAAATGGTCCACAAGTAGTTGTCGACAAGCTTCGACTTGATGACTTCCGTGACCTCGCGGCCTTCTCTTATTATCTTTTTTGTAACCTGCCAAACGCCGCGCGCATCCTTTTCGGCATAAGGGTGATCAAACGAACCGTACTGACCTTTAATGGTCTGAAAGGAGGCATTGGAAGTGGCGATGCTGGAGTCCACGCCATGAAAATTGGCAATGATCTGCACGCGGGTCGAATAGCCGGTGCCGGTGCCCGGCAGCTTTACGAGCTCGGCATCGTCCACGGCATCCTGCCCGATGGCGAAAATTTTAATCGTATTGGGCGCGTAGTTGGTTCTGAGCATCATGGCGCCAAAAGTGAAACGGAATTTCTGAACGGGCGAGAGCTGGTCCGAAATGAATTTGTTCTCTGGCTGCTGGGCGTAGAGATCGACGATCTCAGCGGCACGGTCGCCGGCGGCCGCAGGGCCTGCGTTATATTCATAATGATAGGCGTTGGGCTGCCAGTTCTGGGCGAAGGCTGTGCCTTGAAATCCGGTGACCAAGGCCGACACGGCAGAGAAAATGAGTTTGAAGTGATTCCGCTTCATCGCGAGCTCCTGCTACAGGCTAATTGTTTTAAGGGTCATCCGAGTGCAAGTGCACGGCGCGTACCCGGCTGTGATAAACGCCACCAGTTTAATTGATGTTCAAGTGCTGTTAACGGAGATGGGACATTTTACGCCGACAGTGAATAAAAAACTCGACGTCCCCCTTAGTGCCGAACGGTTCTCCCCGCGGCCACGGCTTCGCAATCGATCGTGGAGCCTTGACGCAATCCTGACACATTCAGCGTTTTCTGGCGCGTCACGCCGCCACGCAGGTCGAATACCGATCTTTGCACCGAACTCGCGCCGGCCGCGAGGCCCGTGGAAGTCTCCAAAGTAAATGGAGCCGATTTAAATTCATGAACATTGTTTTCCGAAGTACGGTCGATGAAATCCTGAACGGCGTGTGCCATACCGCCGTGGGAAAATCTCTTCGCAGCGGCCTCAATTTCGCGCAGCCATTGTCCGGTCTCGCGCACGCCGTCCATCGACTTATTGCGGATTTGCACGGCCTTACGGATATAGGTCAGAAGTTTCCATTCGTCGATCCGGCTATTTTTGGCCACCGCCTTGAGCTGTGCCAAATAGTCGCTGAACTCCCGGACCAGCCGCATGCGCAAGGTGGGGTCGACCAAGGCACTCATCAGGGCGCCGTCGCCCAGGGCCGCGACCACGAAGTTTTTGTCCGCGAGATGATTCATCAACAGACCCATAATCTTTTCGAGGTTGTAAGTGCCGGTGCGGCCGACAATGTCACCGTTGGGCCGGCTGACCGGTTCCACATTGCCGGCTTGAGCGATGGCAAACATGGTGGAGCCCAGTCTTGTTCCGACATCGGTTTGCGCCAGGGCTTCGGAGAACTCCTTGGGCGTTCCCGCCAGCTCAAGAAAATTCTGGATCATACGGGCTTTGAAACGAGCATCGGTGTACGCGCTCAATTCGTCATTGCTCGGCATGCCCTCGAGCAGATGGGGCGGCAGAACGGTTCTCAAATCGTTGGCAAACTCGATGATCAAGTCTCGCTTAAGTCCTTCCGGATTGTCGGGAGGAAGCTCGCCGCCGACAAATTGAATTTTGGGAAAGCCGATCAAGCCCGATGCGGCTCCATAGTCGATCGCTTTGCCGCTGATTTCCACATTGGAGGTGCTGATGCCGGTCAGGGCGGTCTGCCTTGTATAAACGGTGGTGTATTGCAAGCAGACGCGATCGATGAATTCAAAGAGACCGGCTCGCAAAATCTGCGCCGGTGTCGCGTTGGCCGGCATGTTTCTGGGAATCGGCAAGGCGCGGAGCAAAGTGGGCAGCAGAGCTTCGATTCGCTTGCGGTCACCTTCCGTGTGGAAGGCGCGTTGCTCGGGAGTCAGATTGTCGCTGTCCACCGACCAATTGCGCTGCCAATAGGCCGGCCGTTCGGAGTCCTCGCGAAATGCCATGGCTCGCGCTCCGGAATTTTTATCGGTGGGATTCACCAGCGTTCCGGTCGTGACGATAAACAGAACGCGGTTGGCGCCGTGGGGAAGCATCTCGTGCAAAATATTGCCCCAGAACGCCTCACGGACAGCCTCGGCCAAGCTCATCACGCCGTTCGAGTGACCGGCGTCGGCCCACGGCCGCACCAGTATCGTCCTGCCGAAACCCTTGTTGTCGAGTGCGCCCTCCGCGGCATTGCGGCCCGAACCGAAATTATAATTGATCCACAATCCGCCATAGCGAATCGCGTAGAGCGTGCGAAATTCATTTAGAAACGCGCTGGCCGGTTCGTCTTTGGTGGGAACCGCGAAGCCCGCCCGATCCAGAATTTCCCTGGCTAGCTCAGAAGTCAGCTCGGTCGGAGGATTCTGATAACCCATTTTGCGCAAGAGATCGCCCAGCGCCCGCCAATTGATATAGGCAATTTTGGGGTTAGCCAGCCTCTGACCCTTGACTTCGACATAGGCATCCGGATGAAGGTTTTGGGCGGCTTTGTGAGGCGGTCCATCGAACAAGCCGCTCATCATTCCAGTCAGGTTTTGCGCGTGAGCGGCGGAGGCCTGCCACAAGGCGAAGCCCACCACCAGCCGCAAGAGTCCGAAGGAATATTTGGTCATAGCATTCGGAAAGGCAAAGCTCATGCCCCTAAATGGGGTAATTCTTTCAGCCACATTCGAGCTGGGGAGTCCGTCACAGGAGTTAGGCGCCTTTTGTCGGTTGACTGTCCAATCGGTGATCAACCCTGAGTTTATTAAGTATTGATTTTTTATTTATAAATCGCTACTGACGCTAAATGAAATTCATTCCGTTCGCACTGATTCTCGCGCTAGCCGGCCCCGCCGCTTTAGCCGAAGTTCGCGAAGTCGCTTTGCCCGGCGGACGCAAGGTGGCGGTGACCCTTGAACGCATCGACGACCAGCTTGAATGGCTGGTGTTTCTGCCCGGTTCGATTTGTGATATCGTGGACGGCGGCTCACGTCCGGTCTCGATGGTGCGCAACAAAAGAGCCTACAATCTGTTGATTATCAACAAAGCCGGCGTCAGCCAGAGCGGCAAATGCGATCAAGCCGAGTACAACCGGGCTTCGGTCCGCTCACAACGGATTCAAGATATTCAAGCGGTCATGAAGTCCTCGCTGTCACCGGATGCGAAGATTCTTTTGATGGGCGAGTCCGAGGGTGGCTACATTGCGCCGGATATCGCGCTGGCGGATAAACGGATCGAGTCCATGATCTTGATTTCGGCCGGAACTCGCAGCTGGATCGACGAAGAAATCGCCATGGCCCCCGAAGACAAACGCGAGGCCACGCGCCGATTCCTGCAACAAGAGGTGCGGGGCCGTAACGTCCACGACAAATTTTTTAATGGATGGAGCTACGCTCAACTCAACAGTTACGATACCACACAGACCTATGATGCGCTGAAGGCCATCAAAATACCGGTGCTGGCTATCAATGGAGCGCACGACACCCAAACTTGGGTGGAAGCCACGCGCGAAGATTTGGAATTTTTGATCCAGCACGAAGGCAAAAGCAATATCGAGTTTCATTACCTGAAAGACGCCGATCACGGTTTGAACTGCGCCTCACCCGGATGCGATGAGGCCGCCTTCGAGAAACACCTGTGCGGTCTGATTCTTAGCGGACTCCCGACGGCGACTCATGCAAGCGGCCGGATTGATTAACGTATAAGTCGATCAGTTGCTCCAGGCCGGCAGTCGCTTCGGCTTTGGGCAATTCAACCCGCTTGCCTCCGACGGTCAGCGCTCCCGGAATCGGGTTGTTGTAAGCTGGAGCTTCCAGGATAGCGCCGGACGCGAGCCTGTAGACCTTCATCAAACGCTTCGATGTCTCTTCCAAAACAACCAACCGGCTCACAACTGCGCCGCGGGTGATTTCGTAAATCGCCTTCGTATCGCCGTCATCGGTGTAGTCGATCGCAATCCACGAATCTCCAATAACCGAAGGATCCTGTTTCATAAACACCAGCAAATTCCGCTGGCCGGCGTGGGCCGCAGAAACCAAACACGATAAAATCAAACACAGCGCGAGCATCAGATTCGTTTTCATATCTTCCCTCTCCCAGTTTTTATTCGGAACCGGCTATTGCATCGCCGGTGCCACCGGCCGGCCCCTGTAAATCGACTTTACGCTGGCGCCCGTGACCAAATTCATGACAATCCGCGCTTTTTCGGCCGTCGACTCTGTCCCGACAGAGTTCGCTCTCCGTAAGTTCAGGCCACACTTTCCGTTGCAACATGCTTATGTAACAGGCCCCGACTTCCGAAGGTTCTTAGTAACCAACGGAGGAAAGTTATGCCGACCAAAGTCTTGCTAGCCGCGCTTCTCCTGTTTTCAGCGAGCGCTTTCGCTCAGCTCAGCGGCGACGAAGAAAATCACACGCGTATGATCACGCCCGACCAAGAGGAACAGTATCTCAATCAGTTCTGGAGTATTTTCGCCACCTCGCGCTTTCGTTTTCCCCAGACCACTTGGGGCGAATGTTCGGAAGCCATCACCGGCAATTACAATGGCTACGCCTGCAGCGATAAGCGCGCGATTTCGGTGATTCTCAAAAAATTTATCGGCGAAAACATTTATTCGTGCGTGAACAAGGGGCTCGCCGCCCAAGGCGGAGGATCGGTCAAGGAACTGCACATCGTACACAACGGAATCACCGGCGACGCCGAACATTCGCCGCGCAGTTTGCACGCCGAGAACCGCGCGATCGACATCGTTCGGCTCGAAATGAAATTGACCAACGGCAATGTGAAGAAGTTCGTCTACGAAGGCACCGCCAACCGCGCGTTCTACACAGCGTTCCGTAAATGCTGGGGCAATGTTGTGATGGAGAAAAACGGTTGCCCGGCCTACGGCAGCTACACCGCCACTATCGGTTGGGAAAACGCCGATCACCGCCATCACTTGCACGTCTCGGTGCCCTACTGCGTGAACGGCCGTTACAACACGAGCTATTATATTAAGTAACGTCCAAGTCGTCGCACTGCTCGGCCGTCTACCGATTGCTCAGCCTGGGGCCGCTTTTCGTCCAGTCTCAAAATGAGACATTTCTCCAGCAAAATAAGCCGTTTAGACCCGGCATAGGCCGTGAAATACATCGCGATATATAGGAGATCGCGATGAAGTTCGCCGGGCTGATTACATTTGGATTGCTCATCACTGCTTCTCAAGCGGCTTTCGCCGGAGGCACCGCCATCGGACTCCCGTGCCAAAAATCTCTCAACTACGCCCTTGGTGTGCTCAAACAACCGCTACTCACCGATCCAAATGTTAAGTTCGTCCAGAAGAGCTCGGGCAGCGTCTACAATTATGCCGGAATGGCCCAAGCACTTTCCACAAAACAAGACGTGGAATCGGCCGAACAAATTAAAATTAGATCCTGCCTCTACCTGCCCACTTTCGAAAGAAATCAGCGGATCGAGTTACAGAACTTCGACTCAACTCAAAAACGACAAGTGATGGACGCCTACCAGATACGCCAATCCGAACACAGAGCCGCGTTGGACCGGCTCGAGGTCTGCAGGGCGACCGACGATTGCAGCCGCGAAGACGAGGACCGGCTGCGGCGCAAAGTGGCGGATTTGGCGGACGCGGTTGAGGATCTTCAATTTGAGGTAAAAAAAGTTGAGAATCTGAGAGCCGGTATTGAGGAACGGAATAACTTAAGAATCACCGCGGAAAAAACGGCCTGCGACAGAGCCACTCAAGAAGCCAATCGTAAAATTGAGGATGGGAAGTTCGTCGTATGTAAAACCCAAGCTTGCGTCGACGCCGTACTTAATGGCCAAGGTAGGGCGTACGCCTTAAACAAACCCGATTACTTACGAAATCTCGAAGAGGTGGAAACCCTCAAGAAGATTTTGCAGACGGCGGATGACTCGAAGGCTCGCAAAAACATTTCCGCTGAAATTGCGGATCTCGAAGCCGCCAACGATCGTCTCGTGCAAGCCGACAAACCCCTGGTCACGTTTTCGGTGCACAAAAACGATAACGAAGGGTCGGGTGGAGACGAAATCCGGCTTCACACCCGCGGAGACGACATTCGGATTTACGCCTCCGACTGCACGATCCGGCGGCCGTTCCCGTGCCAGAGCCTAATCGACCATGGCCTACCCACGTTCCGGCAATGCGGCCTTGCGGCGGACACGGCCGATCTGGGCTCCGCGATCAAGGACCTTTTTAGCCGCTCGAAGAAGAGCGATGACGACGAGGGACTGCGATAAAATGAAACTCGCTCGCCTATTTACTATTGGATGGTTGATCACTTCTTCCCAGCTCGCGATGGCCGGCGAGATTCCCTGCGAACGGTATATCGACCATATCCTCGAGTTCGTCGGCAAACCCATGCTGAAAGTCCCCGGAAAATACAAGTTCGCGCAGAAGAGCTCGGGCAATACGTACAATTATTCGGGAATAACTGAGGCGCTGCCTTTCGATCATGAACTGGAGTTCGGCAATGTACGGGCCAAGGAAGTCTGTATGGCCCAAATCCAAATCGAGAATGCACGTTCGGAGGAATTGCGGGAGTTCGATTACCGCAACAAGCTGGCGCTGGTGGCTCCCTACCACCAGTGGCAGGCCGAACACAGAGCTCGCGTTGCGCAACTCGAGGCCTGCCGGGCCAAGGACGATTGCGACTTTGAAATTGAAAAGCGAATCCGCGATCAAGTGGCCAATGTCGAAGCCGAGCTACGAAAATTGAAACCGCGTATGGATGAACTTCAGAGCGACCGGGCCCACATCGAAGAATCGTATACGGCGAGATTGGCGTCCTACAAAGACCAATGCAGCCGCGCCAACAAAGACTTGCAAAGTAAAATGGACGCCGGCGAATTCGTCGTTTGCAAAACCCAGAAATGCGCGGAGGCCGCGATTCGCGGTGGTCCTCCGAACTACGAAGACAACGAGGCTTACCGGAGAAATCAGGAAGACATAAAGGAACTCAGACAAAACCTGACGAAAACCGAGGATCCGGAGACTCGCAAAAATATTTTGGGGGAATTAAAGACGCTCGAGGCCGAGGCCGAACGGCTGCTGTACGCCGACCAACCGGTGGTCGTGTTCTTTAAAAGTGAGCTGGATGAGCGGAAAGAAATCCGGGTTCACACTTTAGCCGGCGACATTCGCCTGGACGGTAAGACCTGCGGGTACAAAGGAAAATTTCCCTGTGAGGGGTTTAAGGCACACGGCCTTTTCACCTTCAACCAGTGCGGAGGTGGCGAGATTGCGAAGGATGTGGCCAAGCACCTCTTCGGCCGCCTGGTGAAAAAGGAAGCCGAGGAGGGTGTACGATGAATCTCACGCGGCCATTGATCTTCGGTTTAATCATCACTTCCTCTCACCTCGCCCTCGCGGGCGAAATTCCCTGCGAAAGCGTGATCAACCGGGTCCTGCCCCGGCTAGGCTATGCCAAACTGTCCGAGCCGACCGAGTACCGATTCGTTCAAAAGAGCTCCGGCAACAACTTCAACTATAACGGCTTGCTCGAAGCGCTGGCTTCCAAGACGCAGATCGAAACGGCTCAGGAAAACGCGGACGATTATTGCCGCAGTAACATCAATCTCCGGAATGGCCGTTGGGATGATTTGAATCGCGTTGAACAAGTGAACAAGCCGATGGTCGAAAAGTACCACAAGCTTCAGGCCGAATTGAAGCGGCTACGAGCCCAGCTTGACACCTGCACCACCAACGATGACTGCGCGACGGGAGTCGAATATCGCCTACGCGAAGACTTGAACGACAAACAACACGCCTTCAGCGAACTGGAACCCCAAGTAGCCCAAGTTAGACAAATCAAAGCCGATATCGAAAAAGCCTACGATTCGAAAATCGCCGTCTATGATGAACAATGCGAAACATTCCGCAAAGAGGCCAAGAGACTTGGCGCGGTAGATTTTGTCGTGTGCAGGACTCCGGAATGCGTCGACGCCACCCTTCGTGGCGAATATCCCACGACTCACAATAGAATCGACAATCCTGTGATCACCTTTGCGGTACAAAAGAACGACATATGGGGCAGTGAAATCAAAATTCACACCGACGCCGGCGATTTTATTGTAAACGCCAAGACCTGCGAATTTAATCCCATCTCGTGCAACGATTTCATCGCGGCGGGAGTTCAGACACTCGGCCTGTGCGGAACATGGGAAGCGGTGAACGACGCAAGAAAATTTGTAACCGGAAAGGTGAAAAAAGCCGACGACGAGGGCATGCGATGAATTTCGCGCTGTTCGCCCTCACCTTGATCGTCACTTCTTCTCCTACCGTGTCCGCCGGCGAACTGCCCTGTGAGCCGCACATCAACGACATCCTCTATGAACTTCAGCTTCCCGATCTTAAAGAGCCAGGAAAGTACAAATTCGTGCCTTTCGATTCGCACAGCATCCTCAACCACTCTGGGGCCGTGGACTCGATGCCTTCGGATCAGCAGGTTGAGACGGCACAGGCCAACTATGACAAAGTTTGTAACGCGACTGACAACATCAAAATCCAAGATCTGCGGGATGCAAAGCGACTCGAACAAGAACATCAAGAGGATCGAAGGGAGAATATAAGGCTAATGGGGAACCTTCACCGGGAGATGGAGGCCCGCGCCAACTGCGAATTGCAATCCAACTGCTCAGACGAGGAGCTCGACCGCATCGACACCAGCGTGGAGAAAACCCAGCGCGCTCTTAAGGAGTTAGCCCCTCGCATAACTTCGGCGGATAATGCAAACGCGGCGCTGCTTGAGGTCACGACCGCAAAATTAAGAGAGCAGAGGCGCTTATGTGACCGCGCCTATCAAGAGTACTTACGCCTTACCATGGTACAGCTCAGAATCTGCGCGACCCAGGACTGCGCCGAAATCATAACGGGACGATATCTCACCAACGTTTACAAAAAAGAAAACGAGCCTATTATCACCTTTCAAGTGAAAAAAGGCCGGGTCGGCGGCGTGTACAACAACATCGTAATTGACTCCCCAGCCGGCAACATCGTCCTCGATGGGAGCACATGCCAAGTTACATCGATGAACTGCGACGCCGCCGAGAAAGAGGAAATGCCTGGCTTTGGCTTTTGTAAAGATAGCCACCGAAACAAAAGCAAATTTAAATCTGCGGTTAAGTCGATTTTGCCTTGGATTCCGAATACCCCGACAGGCTACCGAAGCCGGGTCATGCGCTAATCAAGATTCTTTCGCGTTCGCGAAATCGAAAGTTTCCACCCGGTTGCGGCCGTTCTCTTTGGCCATGTACAACGCACGGTCGGCGAAGCGGACCAGCGAGCGGGCGTCGGCCTCGATATGATTGGGATTGATAATCGCCAAACCTAAACTCGCGGTCAGCGCCATTTGGAAGTGGTCGTTCTTAAAAGTCGACTCTTCAATTTTAGCGCGCAGGCGGTTGGCGAACGTTTGCGCGCCCTCGAGCGAGATTTCGGTCAGCACGATCAAAAACTCGTCGCCGCCGTAGCGCGCGCCGAAATCCACCTTACGGATATTGGCCCGGATAATTTTTCCGACTTCGGACAAAACATAACTGCCGAACAGGTGATCGTGCTGATCGTTCACCCGCTTGAAATGATCGAGGTCCATCATGATCGCGCACACCTGGCGGTTGTAGCGGCGGGCACGGTCGAGTTCGAAGTCCAAGCGCTTGTACAGCGAGCGCATATTGAACAATCCCGTGAGGTCATCGATATCGACCAGCTCTTTCAAGCGGTCGTTGGCCTTCTTCAAGGAGTCGTTTAAATCTTTAATGCGCAATTGCGAACGCACGCGCGACATCAGCTCCATCACGTCGAAGGGCTTACACACATAATCGTCGGCGCCGGCATCGAGCCCGCGCACCACATCGTCGCGCTGGCAATCGGCCGAAACGAAAATCACCGACACGTACTCGTCGCGCACGCGTAACCGGGCCAAAGTTTCGATGCCGTTTAAGCCCGGCATATTCACGTCGAGCAAAATCAAATGGGGTGACCAATCGGCGAGAACTTTTAAGCCTTCGTTACCCGACTCGCACTGCTTGGTCTGGTAACCTTCGTACTCCAGGGCCTTGGCCACGATTTCGCGGCTTGAGGCATCGTCGTCGACGACGAGAATGCGGCGTTTTTTGTTCTCAATATCGATTGAAGCCATTTTAGCTCGTGATTCCCTCTAACATTAGAATGAACGAGAACTCTTTTGCCAAGGTCTTTAACGCCTCAAAACGTCCAGATGCGCCCGAATGGCCGGTGTCCATCTCCGTGTAAAATAACAATGTGTTCTGATCGGTCTTAAGCTCCCTTAACTTCGCCACCCATTTGGCTGGTTCCCAGTACTGGACCTGGGAATCATGATACCCTGTCTGGACGAATAAATTGGGATAATTTTTGGCCGTCACGTTGTCGTAGGGCGAGTACTGCCGGATATACATGTACTCGTCCTTTTTGCGCGGATCGCCCCACTCATTGTACTCACCGGTGGTCAGCGGAATGCTTTCATCGAGCATGGTGGTGATCACATCGACAAACGGAACCTGAGCCACGACACCTTTGTAAAGATCGGGCCGCAGATTCATCACCGCGCCCATCAACAAACCGCCCGCGCTGCCGCCCATCATATGGGCCCGCGTGCGCGAGATGTATCCGTCGGCCATCAGCTTTTCGGTGGCGGCAATAAAGTCGGTAAAGGTGTTCATCTTATGCTTCATGCGTCCGTTCTCATACCAATCGCGGCCCATCTCCTGGCCACCGCGGATATGCGGCTGGGCATAGACGAATCCACGGTCGACTAAACTTAAAACTCCGCTCCAAAACTGCACAGTGTTGCTGATGCCGTAAGAGCCGTAACCGTAAATCAACCCCGGACTGCTGCCGTCGAGTTTGGTGCCCTTTTTCATCAAAATCGAAACCGGAACTTCGGCACCGTCGGCGGCCTTGGCCCAAATGCGGCGGGTCTCGTACAAAGACTTGTCGTAGCCGGGCACTTCCTTTTCTTTTTTCAGTTCGCGCTTGTGGCTGACAAAATCCTCGTCGTAAACCGAGGGCGGTTGCACGAACGATTCGTAAGCGTAACGCATGTAAGGCGTATCGAAATCCGGCAATTCCATATCGTCGACTTCATAGGCCGCATCCTGAAACTGCACATGGTGCTTCGAACCGGTCTTACGGTCGAGCACCATCAACTGCGACAAACCTTTTTCGCGCTCGTTGATCACCAAATGCCCGCGGTAGGCCGCCAGGCCCTCACGTAAAATCTTGGGATCGTGTCGGATCACTTCCTTCCACTGGCTTTTCGAACGGGCCGAGTGGGGAGCCTCCATCACGCGGAAATTCTTAGCTTCCCAGTTGGTGAGGATGTAGACGCGGTCGCCGCCGTCTTCCAGGGCGTATTCATGCATTTTCTCGCGCGGCAAAAACACCTGCCACTCGCCCAGCGGCTTATGGGCATCGAGCACCCGCCACTCGGCCGAATCGCGCTTGGTGCTGGCTAAGTAAAGATGGTTGCCGTCGCGCGAGAGCGACACACTGATATTGAAGGTGTCGTCCTTTTCCTCGTAGATCAGCTTGTTGGAGCCGGGTTTGCCGAGCTCATAACGGTAGAGCTGAAAGGCGCGCAGAGTTTCCGGGTCTTGCTTCACGTAAAAAACGGTGTTGCTGTCCGCGGCCCAGGCGAAGTCCGGAGTGACCGCTTCGATCTTGTCGTCCAGAAAAATTCCGGTGCGCAAATCCTTAAAGCGGATGGTGTTGATCCGCCGGCCCACGGTGTCGACCGCGTAGGCCAGCAGGTGGTGATCGGGCGAAGGTTCGGCCGCCCCGACGTCGTAGTAGGAGTGGTCCTTGGCCTCGGCGTTCTCATCGAGAATGATCTGCTCGGGCGCATCGAGCTTTTCTTTTTTGCGGCAGTGAATGGCGTACTCTTGGCCCTGCTCATAGCGCGTGTAGTACCACCAGCCGCTGTCGAACACCGGCACCGATGCATCGTTTTCTTTAATTTTGGCCCGCATTTCCTTGTAGAGCTTGCCTTCGAGCTCCTTCACCGGCCGCAAACCTTCCTCGGTCCGCTCGTTTTCCTGGCGCAAAAACTCCAGCACCGGTTTGGAGTCGCGCTCCTTCATCCAAAAATAATTGTCGACACGGCGGTCACCGTGCAGCTCCATCACGTGCGGAATTTTTTGTGGAGGCTTGTACATGGCAGGTCCCTTCTTTTTGAAAACTAAAAAGCCAATCGCGAGCGCCAGAATCAGAGAGAAAACCGCTAAGCGAATCTTCATGGGTTCTGAATCCTCATGGCTGGCCAAATCTAAGTCAATTTCTTGACTCTGAGCATCCAGTCCTATATTTCACAAATCCAATGTCTTATCCACATTTGGACATCGAGCAGAAGTGGCAAGCGGCGTGGGAGAAGTCTCAATGCTTCCGCACCGGTGAAGATAAATCCAAACCCAAGTACTACGCCCTCGACATGTTTCCCTATCCTTCGGGTTATGGACTTCATGTGGGCCATTTGGCTTCCTACACGCCGACCGACATCGTGGCGCGCTACAAGCGGGCCGCCGGTTTTAACGTCCTCCACCCGATGGGTTACGACGCCTTCGGTCTGCCAGCCGAGCAGTACGCGATCAAAACCGGAATCCATCCGGCCGAGACCGTGGCCAAGTCGATCGAGAACTTTCGCCGCCTGCTGAAGGAGTTCGGCTACAGCTTCGATTGGGACCGCGAGGTTTCGACGGCCGACCCGAATTATTACAAATGGACCCAAGCGCTGTTTCTGAAATTGTTTGAAAAGGGCCTGGTGTACCAAAAAGAAGTGCCGGTCAACTGGTGCCCGGCTCTGAGAACCGTGCTGGCCAACGAAGAAGTCGTCGATGGCAAGTCCGAACGTGGCGGCCACCCGGTCATGCGGGTCCCGATGAAACAGTGGATGATCAAGATCACCGACTACGCCGAGCGCTTGCTTGAGGGCCTTGACCGAATCGACTGGCCCGAGAGGACTAAAGAGGGCCAGCGCAATTGGATCGGCAAGAGCGAAGGCGCTAAGATTAAATTCCAGCTTGATGGTCACAAAGAAGCCTTGGAAGTGTTCACCACCCGACCCGACACCATCTTTGGCGCGACCTTTATGGTTCTCGCTCCAGAGAGTCCGCTGGTGGCGAAAATCACCACCAAAGCCCAATCGGCGGAAGTGACGGCCTACCAAGAGAAAGCCTCGCGTAAGTCCGAGGTGGACCGCAAGGCCAACGAAGAAAAAACCGGGGTTTTCACCGGTGCCTATGCGCTTAATCCTTTTAATCAGGCCAAAATTCCCGTGTGGATCGCCGATTATGTGCTGATGGACTACGGCACCGGCGCCATTATGGCCGTGCCCGGCCACGACACCCGCGACTTTGAGTTCGCCAAGAAGTTCGATCTGCCGATTGTGCGGGTTTTGGAGAGCGCGGAGGAGTTGCCCTTTGAGGGCGAAGGCAAGCTGGTCAATTCGGATTTCTTAAATGGTCTGACAAAGACCGACGCCATTAAAAAAATGTGCGCCGAGGTCGAAAAGCGCGGCCTGGGCGAGAAGCAAGTGCAGTACAAACTGCGCGATTGGACGTTTTCACGCCAGCGCTACTGGGGCGAACCCTTTCCGCTGGTGTACATGGAAAAATCGGGTCTGAAAGCTGTTCCCTACGATGAGTTGCCGGTGGTTCTGCCGCCTGTGGCCGACTATCAACCCAGCGAAAAAGGCGAGCCGCCTCTCGCGCGGGCTAAAGATTGGGTGGCTTATACCGACAAGAAGACCGGTGAAAAAGGTCAACGCGTCACCGACACCATGCCCGGCACCGCCGGCTCCTGCTGGTACTTCCTGCGCTACATCGATCCGCGCAACGCCGCCGCCGCGGTCGACCCAACGAAGGAAAAATACTGGATGCCGGTCGATCTTTATATCGGCGGCCCGGAGCACACCGTGAGCCATCTGCTCTACGCCCGCTTCTGGCATAAAGTTTTGTTTGATTTTGGTTTGGTCAGCGGCGACGAACCAATTAAGAAGCTGGCCCATCAGGGCGATATTTTGGGACCCGACGGGTCGCGTATGTCCAAATCGCGCGGCAATGTGATCAATCCCGATGAAGTGCGCCAGCAGTACGGCGCCGACGCCGCCCGTCTGTACATTTGTTTTCTGGGGCCATTTGATAAAAGTAAACCGTGGTCGACCACGGGCATCGACGGAGTTCGCCGCTTTCTCGATCGCCTGTGGCGCTTGGTGGTGGCCGAAGATGGGTCGACTCACCAGTTCAGCGAGGAAGTTTCCGAAGATCTGAACCGCTTGCTGCACAAGACCATAAAAAAAGTCGGCGAGGACATCGAGAATCTGAGCTTCAATACCGCTATCAGCGCCATGATGATTTTAGTAAACGAAATTTACGCACAAAATGCGCGCCCACAGCGCGTTCTACGGCCTCTAGTGCAGCTCCTGGCGCCCTTCGCCCCCCATGTGGCCGAGGAACTTTGGTCGCGCCTTGGCGGCGCTGGCTTCGTTTCAGTGGCCGCCTGGCCGCAGTTCGATCCGGCACTTACAATCGACGACTCCGTCACCATCGGTGTGCAGGTTTTAGGAAAAACCCGCGGCGACATTAAGATCGGCGTAAACGCTTCCGAACAAGAGGCCATGGAAGCCGCGCGCCGAATTCCGGCCGTGAAAAATGCGCTTGAGGGAAAAACAGTTGCAAAAGTTATCTATAAACCCGGTAAGATTCTAAACATTGTAGTGAAATAAAATAATGTCAGGGAGATAGAAAGAGTAATGAGCGATTGGGACAATAAAAAATCGGCGAACCTGTACGGAGTCAACTATTGGGGTTCGCAGTTCTTCCGTTTCAATGAACAAGGACACGTGGAAGTGCGCCCGGCCGGCGACAAGGGCCCAACTCTCGATCTTTATCACTTGGTCCAGGATCTTCAGGAGCGCGGCATCCGCATGCCGATCTTGCTGCGTTTTCCCGATATTATCAAAGCCCGTATCGAACTGTTGGCCGGCTGTTTTGCCCGCGCCACCGAAGAAGCCAAGTACACCGGCGTCTACCGCGGCGTTTACCCGATCAAAGTGAACCAGCAAAAACATCTGGTTGAAGAAATTCTCGATTTCGGCGCGGCCCACAACTTCGGCCTCGAAGCCGGTTCCAAGCCCGAGCTGCTGATTTCGCTCGCGCAGATGGACACTCCCGGAGCGCTGATTATTTGCAACGGCTTTAAAGACCAAGAATATATTGAGATGGCGCTGATCTCGCAGAAGCTGGGACGCAACACCATTATCGTGGTCGACCGTTACTCGGAACTGGCCATGATCGTGGCCGCCAGCAAACGTTTAGGAATCAAGCCCCATATCGGCTTCCGCTCCAAGCTCAACACGCCCTCCAGCGGCCGTTGGTCGGAGACTTCGGGTTCGAAATCGAAGTTCGGCCTTACACCGTCGGAAATCGTGCGCGGCATCGACGTCCTGCGCTCCGAAGAGATGCTGGATTGCCTGGAACTGATTCACTTTCATATCGGCTCGCAAATTCCTTCGATTCAGGCCATTAAGGCCGCGATCAAGGAAGGCGGCCGCTTCTTCGCCGAAATTTACGCCATGGGCGCGTCGAATCTGCGCTACATCGACGTGGGCGGCGGTTTGGGCGTGGATTACGACGGCTCGGGCCGCTCGGACAGCTCGACCAACTATTCCGAACAGGAATACGCCAACGACATCGTGGCCATTTTGCAGTCGATCTGCGAGGAAAAGAAAATTCCGCATCCCGATATCATCACCGAATCGGGCCGCGCGCTGGTCGCTCACTCGACCGCGCTGGTGTTCGACGTGCTTGGCTCGAACGAGATCACCATGAAAGAGTATGCCCTGGCCTCGCCCGACAAAGAATCGCGTTTGGTGCAGGATCTGTTCGAGATTTACCGCTCGCTCAACAAAGACAATATCAACGAGTACTACAACGATTTGATCGAAAAGAAGCGCGACACTTTGCAGCTGTTCACCTACGGCGTGCTCAGCCTCGAGCAGCGCGCGAAGGCCGACGATTTGTTCCGCGCCATCGCCACCAAGATCGTGTACATCGCGCGCGAAAATCCCGAACTCGAGGATATCCGTTATTCGCTCGAGCAGGAATTGTCCGACACTTATTTCTGCAACTTCTCGGTGTTCCAGTCGCTGCCCGACTCGTGGGCCATCGATCAATTGTTCCCGATCTGCCCGATCCACCGCTTGAACGAGCGCCCCGACCGGCGCGCGATCTTAGTGGATCTGACTTGCGATTCCGACGGCCATATCACCAACTTTATCGACGCCGAAGGCGGTGGCGGCCAGAAATATCTGGAAGTGCACGGCCTTGAACCCGGCCAGCCCTATTACTTGGCTGTGTTCCTGACCGGCGCCTACCAGGAAATTCTCGGCGATCTTCACAACCTGTTCGGCGACACCGATGCCGTGCACGTCTCGCTCACCGAGAGCGGCGGTTACCAAATCGACCACGTGGTCGAGGGTGACGATGTGAAGGAAGTTCTCCAGTACGTGGAATACAACCGCGCCGATCTGATCGAGCGCGTGCGTAAGGCCACCGAAACCAGCATTTTAAAAGGCACGATTTCCCGTTCCGAAGCGCGTTTGCTGCTGGAACATTATGAGCGCGGACTCTCCAGTTATACTTACTTAACTGAGGAGACCGTAATGCCTTTTATTCCGCAAAAAAAGGAGATTACCAATGGCGTCGTCGCCAACTCAGGGCCCGATTACCCAGTTCATCAATAAGAACTACTTGCACTTCAACGCCGCCTCCTTAAAGGACGCGGCCGAGGATTACAAGACTCATATTGATAAGGGCGGCAAGATGTTCGTCACTTTGGCCGGCGCCATGAGCTCGGCTGAATTGGGCATCTCGTTAGCCGAAATGATCCGCCAAGACAAGATCCACGGCATTTCGTGCACCGGCGCCAACTTGGAAGAAGACATTTTCAACTTGGTGGCCCACGAAGACTACGTGCGCGTGCCGAACTGGCGCGAGCTAACGGTCGACGACGAAATGGCCCTGCTCGAAAAGCATTTGAACCGGGTGACCGACACTTGCATTCCCGAAGAACAGGCCATCCGCCGCATCGAAAAAGTGGTGCTGTCGAAGTGGGAAGCCGCTTCCAAGGCCGGCAAATCCTATTTTCCCCATGAGTACATGTACCAGGTGCTGGCCGACGGCGCTTTGGAGGAACATTATCAGATCGATCCGAAAAATTCGTGGATGCTGGCGGCCATGCAGAAAAATCTGCCGATCTTCGTGCCGGGTTGGGAAGACTCAACTTGCGGCAATATTTTTGCCGGCCGCATGATGCAGAAGAAAATCACGTCGTCCTGCTTGAAGAGCGGCGTCGAGTACATGGTGGAATTGGCCGATTGGTACCAGAAGAACGAAAACAAACAAGGCATCGGCTTTTTCCAAGTGGGCGGCGGTATCGCCGGCGACTTCCCGATCTGCGTGGTGCCGTTGATGGAGCAAGATCTGCAGCGCACGACGCCCAAATGGTCGTACTTCTGCCAGATCAGCGATTCGACGACCTCTTACGGCTCGTACTCGGGCGCGGTTCCCAATGAGAAGATCACTTGGGGCAAGCTCGACAAGAAATCCAAGCGGCACATCATCGAATCCGACGCCAGCATCGTGGCGCCGTTGGTGTTCGCTTACGTTCTTAATCAGTGAGCATTTGCTCAAGGACGTCGCGGCTCCACTTGAAAATATTGTTTTTTGTAAGCCCGTTGTTTCGGATAAATTCGGCGGCGGGTGGCGTCTTTTGAAGTTCGGCGATCAGTTTTCTTGCCTGCCGTCGTTCGGCGTTTCCCCAAGCACGGGCCAACTTCTCGAGTTCGGCCGCGACTAAGCTAGCTTGGGAATCAAAAAGTGTTTGGGCAAAGCCTTCGTCGACGTGGTACCCGTCCGCACCGTAGCCTACGTAGGCGTATAAACCGGTCTTGTTGCCTTCTCGAATCGGCCTGCCATTGCGTTTGATCCAATAGTACATGGTCGAGCTCACATCATAGTTACTGCCTTCATGAAAGAACGTGGTCAGAATGTCGGCGCTTGCGGCGGTTCTATAATGAATCACGATCACATGAACCGGGTCCGGCAGACCAATTCGATACTCCTGATTTGTCTCAAAAACCTGGCTGCCCTCATCGACTTCATCGGATGGCCTCATATGCACCGTCTTGCTGGAAAAAATGTGGGCGTCTTTGCCAATTCCGAAAGTGCAATCACGGCCGAGAAGACAAAGAGTTAAAGTACTGGAGTCGGCCAGAGCGCTGTCGAGTCTTTGAATGGTTCTCTTGAGCGTCGGCCCCAAAGGGCCGCCATACCTGGCCATTCCAAACAGAACACCAATTGTATGCGAGTAGGATTCAATATCGCGTTCGTTATGGCCCAATGCGCGCATCAGCATCTTCATTTCCTGGAGCGCACCGAGGGCCAAGACTTTTGTTCCAGCCGTATGTTCCGAAACCGCGATACTCACAAAATTGACCAAGGCGGAATTTTGGGGCGCGACTAGGATAACGTGGCAATCCGGTTTAGCCGCGAAAGTTGCTTCGTGAAATAGGAGCAAACAGAACAGGAGCGCCCGCACGTCATGCCGTCGATGCACCTTCCATGCCGCTTGAGTTCCTAATTCAGCCACTCGGCCTCGAAGCGCAGAAACTGCCCGCCGTTTTGGCGGCCGGTCAATACTGCGCGATCAACCCGGGCCGAATGATCGGGGCCATTAAGCCGGTCCATAATCACTTCGGCCGACCCGGGTTCAAACGGACGGCATTCACCGAGTCCCATATAAACGATTTTTCTTTGGATAAAAATTCGCACCTTGATCTCATTCGGCTGTTGTGGCGAGATCGCCGCGCGCCGCAATTCGAATACGGCGGTTTCGCCGTTGGAGTAGCGTCCGGCATAAGTGGAATTGCACGGGTCAAAATATCCCGGGCTTGGATTGGGGCGCAGTTGGGCCGTGGAGGCAGTTTCGGCGATCAAAGCACCTAGGACCAACAGCCAAAATTTTGTATTCATAATTCCCCCTTGAGTTATGTAACTCTCGTTGCACGGGCAACATTGTAAAAAGCAATTCCCGTGCCCTGGGGGCTATTCCAATACGCGTCGGGCAAAGGCGTAGCGATTGCGGTATTTCCCGGTGAACGGACGCAACTCAACGCCTGAGTTAAAGCCGCCGCCGGCGCCGGTGGAGTCGATGATGTGATTTTCGTCCACATAAATTACCACGTGTGAAATGCGCGAGTGATCTTCGCTGTGCAGGAAGATCAAGTCTCCGGCCTGAGGAGCTTCGTTGGAATTCAGCAAGCGGCCGGCTTGTTCGGCTTGGCGCTCGACATTCGAGGTGAAGCGGATCCCGAGCGCATAGTTATAAGCGAGCGCGGTGAAATTCGAGCAGTCGATGCCGCCCATTTCGGGAAGATGATAGTGGGCGTAAGGCACGCCGATCAGTTTTTTAGCGGCTTCGATCACGCGAATGCGCGACCACTCGAGACGATCGGTGCCGGCGGGAAACGCAACGCCTGGATAGGTCGAAGGACATGGCCCCCAGCTGCCGCAACAAGACTGCCAATTTTCCTTAGCGACTTCGGTGCGCGGGAGGCTGTCTCTCAGCAGAAAATCGCCGGTCGGCGTGAATGAATACGTGTCCTCCATCATCGGCACCGTCAACAGGTCCATGCAGTCGAATTTCTTCGCCTGGACGGAAATCGTGAACAGCGTGATAAGAACGAGGGCGAAAAACTTCATCACTCTTGCGGCGCCCAAAAGCCGATGGTGTTTTGAAATGGATCCGAAACCCGCGCAGTGTAGCCTTTGGCGCCGCCGTCCATCGCAAGTTTCTCAAGCACGGTCCCACCGTTGGCAGCCACGCGTTCCAGAATTGGATTCATTGTTTCCGCGCGAAAATAAAGTAGAGGTCCGTTGGCCGACGGCCGAAAGGATTCCCGCGCCGCCTCAAGTGCCCCAAGCATATTTCCTGCTGAGAGAATGTAGGCGAACTTGTCATCGCGATCGCCAAAATCCCAGCCCATCACCGGGCCGTAAAATTTCTTGGCCGTTTCGATATTTGTCACGGGTATCGCGAAAAATCCCATTTCCAATGCCATTGTTCCCCCTTTTCGAGAGCAGCTTGCTTTGTAGATACGAAAATCGGGCAAAGCAACGGATTGACGCGCAAGCTATTAAAAACTTTGCTCAAGCAAAGTTCGTTTCGCCCACAGAGTTTCAACGCCATTCGCTTCGCCAGGCGAAGTGGCCACTTACTCTGTCCGGACGGAGTTCTACTCCTTCGCCGCATTGCAAACGCCGTTATCTCCCCGCCAAACACAACGAGTTGCCCTCGGAGTCGACCATAATCGCCATCGAACCCCACTCTTCTTTTGAAGGAGGTCCTTCGAACTCAACTCCCCGCTCCACCAGCTCGCGATAAGTCTTTTCAACCGAATCGACGGTGAACGAAGCGTTCACGAATGTTCCAATGCGGCTCTCGTGCCCTTGCGGAGTGTACAGCACAATGCCGGTGTCGGCGCCCGGGATTTTCAGCTCGATCCATCTTTGCTTTTCTTGAAACGGCCGGTCGGCCAGAATTTCGAAGCCCAATTTTTTGGTGTAGAAATCCAGCGCCCGCTCCTGGTTCTCAACCGGAATTCCCATAAAGTTAATTTTCTTGATCATCGATTCCCTCCTAAGTTGAGTTCAAAAATATTTTTAAACTCACCGCCGTGTCCACCGATTCCCGCTCACAAATAAACTTTGTAAAGAACCGATGCTATAGCACTCACTACTATATTGACCGTTAATACTCGGTCCACTAAAACCTAGGCATGGCGAAAATCTCAATCGATAGTTACGTGGTCGACACCTTAATGCGCGAACTGATTCAACACGACCGTAAGCCTTCGGCGTTTTTAGTTTACTTGCATTTGTGGAACAAATCGCAGGGCGCCTCGAAGCCCGTCAAAACCGGACATCAGAAAATCGCCGACAGCGTGGGCCTGTCGAAAAGCTCGGTACAGGGTGCCCTAAAAACGCTTTGGCGGCTCAAACTGGTTAAAACCCATAGAGCCTCGGCCACCGCCGTGCCTGAACATTCGGTCCTCCGCCCATGGGCAAGAGCCTAGTTATTTCCATAACTTAGCCTTTATCCAATTTGATCAGTCCTACTCGCCCCCCTCCTCCCCTAATCTGGAATTCAGGAGGTACTATGAGATCGATAATCGCGCTTACCCTTTTCGTGGCCATTCAGGCCCATGCATCCCCCGACTGTAAAGAAGAGGCCGATCAATATATTAAAGAGTGCACTGCCGCCATCAACGGCGCCCGCTACGACAGCAATACCTACATGACCAATATTAAGAAGGAGACTGGTGCGTATGCGGCTGGAGAAATCCAAACCAAAATCAGCCAAAACGGATTGGGCAACATCGGTGTGGCAAAGAGAAAGTGCACCGAAGCCCGCAAGAACTGCTGGCGCGCGTGCGACAAAGCCGCTCAGACCGCATATGCCAAAAAAGATGAGGCCACGGTTAAACAAGCCACGCGCCACAATGAAAGGTGCGCCGACCAGATCGAGAACCGCACCAATGGACTGGCCGGCGAACAGGCCAATTTGGAAGCGCAAGGCGTAGCCGGCGGCCAAGCTGTTTCCCAGTACAGCAAATAACAGGAGACACCCCCGATGCAAAAAATATTTTTAGCGATATTTTTTCTCGTCTCCGCCGGCGCCTCGGCCAATTCGAGAAATTGCAACGAACAAGTCACCAAGCAAATGAAGAAGTGCAACGACGCAGTTCGCACGGCCAAGAAAAATAGCGCCGCCTATATCAGCGCAGCCAGCGCCGGTCTGAAAAAGTTCGGGTCGGATCAAGTCGGCAATGTCCAGTCGAACGTGGCCAACAACGGTATAGCCAACGCCGGAGACGCCGAGAAGACCTGTGATGAGGCCCGCCAGCTGTGCCAATGGTATTGCGAAAATGCGGCCAAAGACGCCAACACCAACAATGATCAGGTCGCTTTGCAAGACATCGCGTCCAACGACAAACGCTGCAAGGACTTTACTAAAAAGCAAATTGCCGGGCTGAAAGGCGAATCCGGCAACTTGCAGGCCCAGGGCGTGGGCGGCGGCCAAGCCGTATCGGCCATGAGCCATTGATAATGCCTATGGCATCTCTCGCGAATTCGCAGTTTCGCGCTTCCGCGGAATTTGCTAATTTGCGAGAATGGCGCCGCCTCCTACGATTAGAAAATTGATCCAGACCGATAGCGAAGCCTATCGGTCGTTACGGCTCGAGGCGTTTCAGGTTTCGGCGGAATCGTTCAGCGAGAGTTTCGAAGACGAGAACGATATGCCGCTGGAATATTTCCAGGTGTTAATGGGGTTCGCGGAAGAGCATTTCACTTTGGGGGCCTTCGTCAACGGCCGCTTGGTGGGAGCGGCCACTTTCAAACGCGATAGGCGCTCTAAGGCCCGCCACAAATCTTCTCTCCACACCATGTACGTGTCGCCAAGCCAGCGCGGGCGCGGGATCGCGCAGGCCCTGCTAAAAGAGATCTTGATCGAGGCTCAGTCAATGAGAGGCCTGGAGCAAATTCATTTGTGGGTGCTAAATCCCGAAGAGTCCGCGGCCAAACGGATTTACGCGCGCGCCGGATTTCAAACCCAGGGCGCGGCGGTTAAAAAAGATCTGATCATCGGCGGAAAATACGTGGATGCCGAGTATCTTTCCAGCACATTGGGATCCTAAGCTTAGAATTCCACGTGGACAAGTTGTCGCG
>JADMIO010930435.1_pt1 | contig 62710 bp, 55 predicted proteins | sample 8958161 | NCBI WGS metagenome assembly JADMIO01 (sample SAMN16585339, study PRJNA669376) | soil metagenome | isolation source: Crop rotation soil | place: USA: Cullars Rotation, Alabama | collected 2011 | reverse complement strand
AGGTGAGCCAGTGTGATTACATTTGCGGCCTAACTGTGGCCAGTCCAGTTACGCTGGAGTCACTAGTATTTAGGTGACACTATAGAAGCGGCCGCGACAACTTGTCCACGTGGAATTCTAAGCTTAGGATCCCAATGTGCTGGAAAGCTGCATGGGCCGTTATCCCGAGCGGAGCCCCCTGCCACGCGAAAGCGATCTCTGCGAACTCTATGGCGTCAGCCGCACCGTCATCCGTGAGTCGCTGAAAATCCTCGGAACCAAAGGGCTGGTCACCAGCCGGCCGCGCGTCGGCACGATTGTCTGCGACAAGGACGACTGGAGCCTGCTGGATCCGCAGATTCTGGAATGGATGGGGCCGAATGTCTTGGGCAAGGGCCTGCTCGACTGCATTCTGGAAACACGCCGGATCGTCGAGCCCGCCGCGGCAGCTTTTGCCGCCGAACGCGCCACGACCCAGGAAATAGCCGATCTCGACCGCGCCTGGCGGCGCATGCGCGATGCCGGCGATGACATCGAGGCTTTCACATCCGCCGATGCCGCCTTCCACGAAATCATGCTCAAGGCGAGCCACAACCAGGTGTTCCGGCAGCTGTTTTCGATTATCCACGCAGCCCTGATGCACGCACTGCACACATCCAACGAAGCTGCCGAGAAGCGCGACGAGGCACTGGCCGTCCACAAGGAGCTCGTGGAGGCGCTGCGCATGCGAGACCAGGAAGCCGCGCGCGCCTGCTCCAACCGGATGCTCGATCTCGCCGCCCGCGATATTTCCGCGGCGCTGAGCCGCAAATCCTCGACCTGAAATCCGTTCCCGGTGCCTTGCCGGGCCTCGCCATCAACCGGACAGACACATCATGAAGATTACCAAGCTTACCACCTACATCGTGCCGCCACGCTGGTGCTTCCTCAAGATCGAGACGGACGAGGGGATCGTCGGCTGGGGCGAACCGGTGGTCGAAGGCCGCGCCCTGACGGTAGAGGCAGCCGTCCATGAACTCGCCGACTACCTGATCGGCAAAGACCCGATGCTGATCGAGGATCACTGGCAGGTCATGTACCGTGCCGGTTTCTATCGCGGCGGCGCCGTGCATATGTCGGCGATATCCGGGATCGACCAGGCGCTCTGGGACATCAAGGGCAAGGCCTATGGGCAGCCGGTGCATGCGCTCCTCGGCGGCCAGTGCCGCGACAAGATCAAGGTCTATTCCTGGATTGGCGGCGACCGGCCCTCCGACGTCGCCAACAACGCCAAGGACGTGGTTGCGCGCGGCTTCAAGGCGATCAAGCTCAACGGCTGCGAGGAAATGCAGATCGTCGACACCTGGGACAAGGTGGAGAAGGCTGTCGAAACCATTGCGACCATCCGCGAGGCCATCGGCCCCTATATCGGCATCGGCGTCGACTTTCACGGCCGCGTCCACAAGCCGATGGCCAAGGTGCTGGCCAAGGAACTGGAGCAATTCAAGCTGCTGTTCATCGAAGAGCCGGTCCTGTCGGAAAACTACGAAGCACTGAAGGACATCGCCAATCATTGCTCGACGCCGATTGCGCTGGGCGAGCGGCTGTTCTCGCGCTGGGATTTCAAGCGCATCCTGTCGGAAGGCTATGTCGACATCCTGCAGCCAGACCTTTCGCATGCGGGTGGCATCACCGAATGCCGCAAGATCGCAACGATGGCCGAGGCCTATGACGTGGCGCTCGCCCCGCACTGCCCTCTCGGCCCGATCGCACTGGCCGCCTGCCTGCAGGTCGATGCCGTCAGTTACAATGCCTTCATCCAGGAACAGAGCCTCGGCATCCACTACAACAAGGGCAACGACATCCTCGACTATATCTCCAACAAGGAGGTATTCCACTATGCCGACGGCTTCGTGTCGATCCCGCAGGGGCCGGGCCTGGGTATCGAGGTGGACGAGGCCTATGTCATCGAGCGCGCCAAGGAAGGCCATCGCTGGCGCAACCCGGTCTGGCGCCACGAGGACGGCTCGGTCGCCGAGTGGTAAGCTGAAGCGCAAGTTACGTGAATAAGATAGCCCCGCCGAAGCTACCCGGCGGGGCTATTTGCTGAAAGCGATATACAGGCAAATCAATTAGCCAGAACCCGCTGCGGCGGGAAGGTGATTTCCACCAGCGTGCCTTCATTGGGCGCGGACTGGATGGAGAACTGGGCGCGGTTGGCCTCGATCATCGCCTTGGTCAGAGGCAGGCCAAGGCCGGTGCCGTCGCCGCGCTTGCGGGCGCCGGGCTGGACCTGGCCGAAGGGCTTCATCGCCTGCTCGAGTTCCGACTTCGACATGCCGACCCCGGTATCGCGGATTCTGAGCGTCACCGAGCCCGTGGGTTCATAGGCCGTCGAGACGACGATCTGGCCGCCTGATGGCGTGAACCGGATGGCGTTGGCGAGGATGTTGATGGCGATCTGCTTGATCGAGCGGAGATCAGCCACAACATCGGGAACCGATTGCGACAGCGACGTGCGGATGATCACCCGCTGCGCATTGGCCTGCGGCTGGACGAGCGACACGGCCTCGGAGATGCAATCGTTGAGACCGACCGCAGCAAACTCGACATCCATCTCGCCGGCCTCGATCTTGGAAATGTCCAGGAGGTCGTTGACGATATCGAGCACATGCCGGCCCGAACGGCCGATATCATGGGCATATTCGACATAGCGGGGATGGCCGGCCGGACCGAAATGCTCCGATGCGATCATGTCGGAAAAGCCGATAATCGCGTTGAGCGGCGTGCGGATCTCATGGCTGACACGGGCGAGGAAATCGCTCTTGTGCTGGTTGGCGGTTTCTGCCGAGCGCTTGGCGGTGCGAAGTTCTTCCTCCGAGCGCTTCCACTGGGTGATATCGCGGATGACCGCGCAGTAGCTGTTGGAGCCGGCCATGCGGCCCATGGTCATGAACAGCGGAATGAAGCCACCCGACGCCTCGCGGCCGATGACTTCGCGGCCGTCATTGAGGACGCTGGCAACGCCGTGGCCGGAGAGGCCCGAGACATAGTCCTGCACGGCCTTCTGGCTCTCATGGGCAAACAGCATGGCGAACGGCTTGCCGCGCGTCTCACTGTCGTCGAAATTGAACAGCGCGCTCGCCGAGCGGTTCATCGAGCGGATCCGGCCGTCGGTATCGAGAACGACGACGCCATCTGTAGCGGTTTCGAGGATGGCGCGAAGTTCGTCGGCTTCCACCTGGAGTGCCGAGAGCCTGCGGGCAGCCTGTTCGTCTTCGGCCGAGGGCTCCTCGACCAGCGGCGCGCTCGCCGGCATCAGCGTCAGCATCAGCGCCGTGGCGCCCTCGTACTTCACCGATTGCAGGCGTGCCGCGACCGGGAGCTGGGTGCCATTGGCACGCACCATGTAGACGCCGCCATCGGCACCGTCCCGGCGGCTGATCAGGCTGTCGAGACCGCCGGCAGCATCCAGCGCCTCGACGCTGTCATAGCCCGAGAAGCGGCGGAATTCGGTATTGGCATGGATCAGCCGATCGCCGGCATGGATGAGGATCGCCAGCGGCACCTCATCGGCGGCAGACGCGGTCAGGCCGGGTCCATCGGCTTGCTGGGTGGTCTCGACATCATTTTCAGCCGCTGCCAGGAAATCGTCCGTTTCCGCAGCGGGTGCTACGTCGGATACAGGCACTTCGACGGCGTCTTCGCCCTTCGCCGGCTCGCTGGCGGCGACGGCAAATTCCTCATGGATGTCGTTAGGCGTGACATCAACGTTGTCATTTTCGTTTTCGGCCGCCTCATCGGAATCGGCCTCTTCGGCGCCGCCGGCCACAAGCTCGTTGGGGCGCTTGCCGAACGGCTCCAACTGGCGGGCGATTTCCTTGAGTGCGTTCTGCTCGGCCTGGGTCAGGCCCTCGCGCGCCCTGTTGCGGCGCTCTTCAAGCTGGACGATCTTTTCCGAGAAATTCGCCAACGGATTGGAGACGATGTTGAGCGCCGGCTTTTCGCCATGGAACTCATCCTGCAGGTCTTCGACCGGTGCATCATCGGCGACTGGTTCCGCCGCATCGCCCGCCCCTGCAAACTGATCGTCCACCGTCAGGCTGATGTCTTCGGCCGGCTCACTGTCGGCAATGCCGATCTGCAGGCCGAGCGCACGGGGATCTTCTTCCGCGTCGCCGACACGAATGATACCGAAGCCGCGGAAGCCATCGAATTCGCGATTGCGCGAGTAAGTCGGCAGGGCAGCGAGATCGACAGGAACCGCAAGGTTGGTGCCTTCGACCGGCCAGCGGATCATTCGCCCCGACCAGGTGTCGCGGCGCTCGAGCAGGCGGCCGATCTCGCCATTGGCGTCGAGATGGAATTTGTGGGCGAGTTCCTGGAAATGCAGCCCGTTGATATCGCCGGAATGCGGCCCGACCGTGCGGGCGAATTCGTCGGACACCTCTGCGAAGCGACCCTGCGCATCAAGCTTCCAGACGAAGCGGACCGGACGACCTTCACGACGGAAGACGAAGGGCTGGCTCGCATCGTCGGCAGGTTCAGCGCCGGCAACAACGTCCTCGTTGACCACAGCGGCATTCTCCGAGCCATCTGTGGCGATTGGCTCTACTAGGGGCTCATCTTCGGCGACGGGCGCTTCATCTTCGACGGATACGTCCAGCGCGGCGGCGGGTTCGACATCTTCGTGACCCAGACCGCCGTCTTCGATTGCGGCTGCCTCGATCTCATGCGGTTCGGCACCATCGAGTATCGCCAGTTCGCCAATCTCTTCCAGGTCATCGGCCCCTTCGATATCCTCGACGTCGACAGTGGGCTCCGCCTCGAGGAAATCCTCCGGCGGCATCACCTGTCGATCCACAGACTCGGCCTGATCGGCAGCCAGTTCGGTGATATCATCGACGCCCGCGGGCTCAGCTGCGGTCTCTTCAACGGTCTCCGAGACGACTTCCTCTTCGACGGGCTCGACCATGTCATCCGCGAAAGGCTCTTCCGGCATATCGATGGCGTCGTCAGCCACGTCGCCTGCCAAAGCGGCGGCCGCAACCGTTGCGATTTCCGCCCGCGGCTCGTGCGGCGGATCCATGCGCCCCAGCACCGTCTCGACGCAGAACAGCAGATGCAGCGGCGGGTGCTCGGACACCGCGCCGATCGCGGCGGGGAGATAGCCGGCAGCAGTGGCGATCGGCCGCTTGATCAGGCCATCGGTGTGGCGCAACGCGGTGATGAGATTGCGAGCGGTTTCGGCGGAAACACCGATGCCGCCGAAACCATGCGAGGCTTCGAGCACATTGCCCTCGGCGTCGAGTACGGCCATATGGGTATCGGGATCGTCAAAACCCTTGAGCATTGCCGATATCCGTGCCTTGTCGCTAGCCGCATTGGCGGCGACGGGGGCGGAAAAGATCACCACGATGTCGCCCTTGCGAAGCTCCACCAGGGTGACATCGGCCATCACGGTGGCGCTCTGGAAACCGCTGCTGGTTCGGATGGTCAATGAGCGGCGATCGCCCACTTCGCGCAGCTGGGCCGCGGTCGCGGCCAATTGCCGGAAGGAGACGCTGGCACGATTGGGGCCATTGTCGAGCAGCCCGTAAATATCGGAGTAGCCGAAAAAGCCGGCGCCCTCGCCATTGGCCCACAGCACATTGGCCATGTCGGGCGAAAACAGCGCAATCGCATCCCCCGCGGCAAAGCGTGCGCGCACGGCGGGATGCACGGCAATGTCGATGAAAGGATACTGGAATTGCGGCATGGCTGACCTTGGATGACGCGAGACTAAAGCGGGAACATCTCTTAACGAAACATTAATAGCGCCTGACATGCGCGGGGTCCACAACCCCGTCGGGGAATCACTTCGAAGGGTTAATTCTCTCGCGCTGCAAAATTATGTTGCACTGCACAATAGGTTATGTTACATAATATTCATACAAGAAATCGGGCACCGCAAAGCGGGCCGGAACCACACAAGGAGCATGCGCATGGCTACGAAGAAATCCGAGGATGTATTCTCCATCTCCTCTTTCGATCCCTCCAAGTTCACCGAGAGCTTCCGCGATTTCGCCGAGAACAGTTCGGTAAAGACCAAGGAAGCCCTTGCCAAGGTCAAGGACGCGACTGAAGAAGCCGGCAAGACTGTCGAAGCGACCCTCCAGAACGCCCAGGCCGGCACCGTCGAATTCGGCATGAAGGCTATCGAGATCCTGCGCACCAACACCGAAAACTCCTATGCGCATTTCGAATCGCTGCTTGGCGTGAAGTCGGTTTCCGAGCTTTTCGAATTGCAGACGGCTTTCTTCAAGAAGCAGGCTGAACTTGCCGTCGAGCAGGCCAAGTCGCTGCAGGAAACCTCCAAGAAGGTCGCCGAAAGCGTCTCCCAGCCGGGCAAGGCCGCTGCTGAAAAGGCGATGTCGACCTTCAAGATGTCCGCCTAATCAGCGCATCTTACGAGTTGTTTGCGTCGAAGGCCGGGGAGCGATCCTCGGCCTTTTGTTTTGTTCGCCACAGCAATGGACACAAAATGTGCGAAATGTCAGCTTGATTATATTTTAGCCTTTTCAATTCTCAATGTATGCAGCAGTATCGGGCTTCCATCCCCAAGGAATGCTGCATGAACGCCTCAGCCGAAAAACGATCCCCTGTCGACGCAGTGCTCGCGAGCCTCGCCAAACTTGCCGAGATCAATGACCCGGCCATCTTCCTGGCGCTGAAGGATCAAGCTGCGCTGCTCGCCGAAGCCGAGGTGCTGCGGGCCGCAGGCCCGGCGGGCAAGCCGCTTTACGGCATGGTGTTTGCGGTCAAGGACAATATCGACGTTGCCGGCTTGCCGACAACGGCCGCCTGCCCTGCATTCCTTCGGATGCCCGAGCGCTCGGCGATGGTGGTCAGCAAGCTCGAAGCTGCGGGCGCCATTGTGCTCGGCAAGACCAATCTCGACCAGTTCGCCACCGGTCTGGTCGGCGTGCGCTCGCCCTATGGTGTGCCACGCAATGTGCTGCGAGCCGACCTCATCCCCGGAGGCTCCAGCTCCGGATCGGCAGTGGCGGTGGCCGCCGGCCTTGTCGATTTCGCGCTCGGCACCGACACGGCGGGTTCCGGGCGCATTCCCGCCGGCATGAACGGCATCGTTGGGCTAAAGCCGTCGCTGGGCTTGCTATCGTCCACCGGGATGCTGCCCGCCTGCCGGACACTCGACACGATTTCGGTCTTTGCCCGAACAGTCGCGCTGGCCGCGGAAGTGACGGCACTGGCGGCGGGCTATGACGCCGAGGATGCCTATTCAAGGCGGCTGCCGCCAGTCGCTGTAACGTCGCCACATTCCGGCCTGCGGATCGGCGTGCCATTTCCAGCCCAGCGGCTGTTCTTCGGTGATGCTGCCGCCGAGGTGGCGTATGTCGCCGATCTCGAAAAGCTCGCCGGCATGGGCGCCACGATCATCGAGATGGATTTCGAACCGCTGCATGCGGTGGCGCGGTTGCTCTATGAAGGCCCGTGGGTGGCCGAGCGCTATGCGGCGACCAAGCCGCTGGTGGAGGAAAATCCGGCCGCGATGCTGCCCGTGACGCGCTCGATCATCGAGCCCGGCGGCAAGCTCACGGCGGTTGCGACATTCGAGGCGCTGTACAGGCTTGCGGCGCTGAAGCGCAAAGTCGAGCCGCTGATCGCCGGGGTCGATTGCCTTGCGGTGCCGACCGTGCCGCGCTTCTATACCCTTGCCGATCTCGACACCGAACCGGTCAAGTATAACTCCAACCTCGGCAGCTACACCAATTTCGTCAACCTGCTCGACCTTGCGGCAATCTCGGTCCCCGCTGGCATGCGCGGGGATGGCCTGCCATCGAGCCTGACCTTTATCGCACCGGCCGGCCGTGACGGCTTTCTCGCAGGCATCGGCATGTCGGTCGAGTCTGGCGGACTGCCAGGTTCAGGATCGGCAGGTGGCGATGGCCACATTGAACTTGCCGTCGTTGGCGCGCATCTCTCCGGCCTGCCGCTCAATCATGAACTGACCAACCTGGGTGGCACCTTCCTGCGCAAGGTCGAGACATTGCCGAGCTACAGGCTGTTCGCGCTGGCGGGCACGGTACCACCAAAGCCGGGCCTGCTGCGGGTCGCCAATGGAGAAGGCCGAGCCATCGAGGCGGAGATCTGGGCCCTGGAGCCTGCCGCTTTCGGCCGGTTCGTCGCGAAGATCCCGGCACCGCTCGGCGTCGGCACGCTGAGCTTTTCCGACGGCAGCACGGCCAAGGGCTTCCTGGTCGAGGCGGTGGCAACATCCGGTGCCCGCGACATCAGCGACTTCGGCGGCTGGCGATCGTTTGTATCAGCCGGCTAAGGATTTAGCGAGCAACACGCCACCGACGCAGCCACTCAAGCCCCGCCACCGTCTCGCCTGCCGGACGATACTCGCAGCCGACGAAGCCGGTGTAACCGATTGCGTCGAGATGTTCGAAGATTGTCGTATCGTTCAGTTCGCCTGTGCCGGGTTCGTTGCGCAGCGGTACCGAGGCGATCTGGATATGGCCGATCAGCGGCAGCATCGCCTCCAGTGATTTCATCACATCGCCATGCAGGATCTGGCGGTGATAGATATCATACTGAAGCCGGACATTCGGCCTGCCACTTTCGCCGATCAGATCGGCGGCCATGTTGAAGTCGTTGAGGAAGTAAGCAGGCATGTCGCGCCGGTTGATCGGTTCGATCAGGATCGCGACGCCGTCGGAAGCCGCCTGATCGGCAGCCCACTGGAGGCGCTCGAGATAGCTCTTGCGCGCGCGGGCGTCGGTGGAGGGCGCATTGCCGGCCATCATATGCAGACGGGTGCAGCCGGTTGCCCTTGCATAGGTAAGCCCCGTCGCCACGGATGTCTCGAACTCCTCACGCCGTCCATCCAAGGACGCCATGCCGCGCTCGCCCGCCGCCCAATCGCCGGGCGGCAGGTTGAACAGCGCCTGCGTCAAACTATTCCGGCGCAGCAGCTCGCCCACCGTTTCAGGCGACAGGTCGTAGGGAAAGAGAAATTCGACGGCATCGAAGCCCGCCTTGGCGGCCGCTTCGAACCGCTGGGCGAACGGCACCTCGTTGAACATCATCGAGAGATTGGCGGCAAAGCGCGGCATGCGTCATTCTCCCCGTGGCAGCGTGATGCCGGTGATGCCGGCGATCATGCGGATGATCGAGGTATCGTCGTCGCGGCCCATGCCGGCAGCGGCGGTGGCGATGAACTGCTGGAGCGCGGTCGCAGCGACCGGCATGGGAAACTGCTCCTTGCGGCCCATATCGGCAATGATGCCGAGATCCTTGGTGAAGATGTTGACGGCACTCAGCGGCTGGTAGTCGCCGGCGAGAATATGCGGCACGCGGTTTTCGAACATCCACGAATTGCCTGCCGCACCGACGATGACTTCATAGACCTTTTCGAGATCGAGACCCAGCCTGGCGGCCAGCGACATCGCTTCGCAGGCAGCAGCAATATGCACGCCGGCCAGCAACTGGTTGACCATCTTGAAGGCTGCACCCGTGCCGGCTTCATCGCCGAGACGATGCAGTTTCTCCGACATCGCATCCAGCGCCGCATTGGCTTTCGCGAATGCTTGCGGCGTGCCCGACGCCATGATGGTCAGCCGCCCATCGGCCGCCTTGGCGGGCCCGCCGCTGACTGGCGCATCAATGTAATCGAGGCCGTGCGCCTCGGCATCGGCCGCAAGATGGCGAGCGTCGTCCGGTGACATCGTGGCAGAGGACAGCACCACCGCACCCGCCCTGGCGCCTTTGGCCGCACCGTCGGCGCCAAACAGGGCCTCTCTCGTCTGGGCCGCATTGACCACGACGACGACAATCACATCGGCGCCCGAGGCAGCTTCACTTGGCGAGGCCGCCTTCGTGCCACCTGCTTCGGCGAGTTTCTGCAGGGCTTCGGGGTTGAGATCAAAACCGCGAACATTGAAGGCGGAGCGATGCAGCGACTTCGCCATGCCCAGCCCCATCGATCCCAGGCCGATCACAGCCACAGTCTGCTTTTTCTCACTCATGGTCGCTCACCCCAATCATCTCGCGCTATATGACAGCGCTGTCATTCGACGTCTTAAAGGCTTGCCGAGGGATCGCAAGTGGAATCTGCGGGGATGCCCCGCCCGAAATGCAAAACGCCCCGGCGATGGCCGGGGCGTCCTTGCGATAGAGAACAGCAGAGATTTAGAGCTGGACGAAATGTGCGTTGCGCGGCAATTCCGAAAGGATCTCCGGACCGTCCTCGCGCAGGATGACGATATCCTCAAGCCGGATGCCGAAGCGGCCGGGCAGATAGATGCCGGGTTCGATCGAGAATACCATGCCCTCTTCGAGGACCGTTTCTGAGGTGGCCGTGATATAGGGCGGCTCGTGGCCGTCGATGCCCATGCCGTGGCCGGTGCGATGGACGAAGTATTCGCCGTAGCCCGCATCAGCAATCACGCCGCGCGCCGCCGCATCGACTTCCTTGGCCAGAACGCCGGGTTTGGCGGCTTTCAGCGCAGCCTGAACGGCCTTTTCGACAATGGAGTGGATCTGGCCATAGCCTTCCGGCGGTTCGCCGATCACGGCCATGCGGGTGATGTCGCTGGGGAAACCGCTCTTGCGGCCGCCGATATCGATGACCACGGCATCGCCTTCGCTGACGACCTTTTCGCTCGCGGAGTGGTGCGGGAAGGCGCCATTGCCGCCAGCGCCGACGATCCAGAATTGCGGCGAGGCGCCTTCCGAGGAGAAATGCGCACGAATTTCCGCTGCGACCTGGTTTTCCGTCATGCCCGGCTTGATCTTGGAGAATGCCGCCTGCATGGCACGATCGGCAATGCCGGCATTCATCTTCAGCTTCTTGTACTCGGCGCTGTCCTTGCGCATGCGGAGCGCACCGATAGTATCGGTGGTGAAATCGCGCGCGGTATCAGCCGGCAGCGCGTCGAGCAGCAGCAGCGCGAAATCGGCACGCATCGTCTCGTCAAGCGCAACGAAACCGGGAGCGGTCGCGCCGATGGCGGCAAGCGCCTCATCGAGAGCGGCGACCGGGCCAACGTCATCGGCCCAGTTGAAGAATTCGATGTCGGTGAATTCGCGGCTGCCCTCGGCATTCAGCGCCGGCATCAGGAAGCATTCCTTCTCGGGCGCCACGAGCAGCAGGCAGGGGCGCTCGTCGGGATGCGGATGAAAGCCCAGCACCCAATCCATATGCGAGCCCGGCGCGATGGCCACGAGGCCGGTGCCGGTGACAGCCATCTTCTCGCGCAATGCAGCGAGTCGTTTTTCGGTTTGTTCGGTCATGCGTATCTCTCCAATTCTCGATCTCGATTCAAATAACACCCCTCCCCAACCCCTCCCCTCAAGGGGAGGGACTTTAGCCCGTCGCTCACTCTTGCCTTCCTTCAAGGCCTCCACTTGTTGAGAGATCTGAATGTGGCTGGTCGGGCGCTGCGCGTTAAGCCCTCCCCATTGTGGGGAGGGTTTGGGAGGGGAAGCTTCTAAGCTGCGGGTACCACAATGCGGCTGCCGAACACCGGCTCGTTGCCGCCGAAGGCGTTGAAGGCTTCTAGTTCGGCTTCCGACGGCGATTCACATGAGCCGGCCCGGCTGGGGATCCAGCCGCATTGGCGCTTGAGGATTGCGGCATATTCCGCCCGCTTCAGCGCCGCGATCGACGGGTCGATCACCGGCACGCCGAGCTGGCGCTCGATTTCCTTGTAGAAACCGATTTCCATGGTGCAGCCGAGGATCAGCGATTCCGCGCCACCTTCCTCGACCGCCTTGCGGCCTGCGGCGAGCAGGCGACGGTTGGTTTCGTCGTGATCCTTCTGGAAGTCATCGACGCCGAGGCCGACATCGTAGAAGCCGGCGAGCCGATGGCCGTGGCCATATTCGCGCACGGTCGATTCCATCTGGTGGACCCATTTGCGGCGGCCAACGATGATGCCGAAGCGATTGGAAAGCGTCGTGGCGATTTCGCATGACGCATAGCAGGGCGCCGTGATGATCATGTCGCCCGAGATCTCGCGGGCATCATGCAATGCAGTGTCATAGAAGCAGCCGATGGCGAGCGCATCGAAGCCCTCGGCGACAGCGGTGCGAACAGCCCGCAGGATGCCACGCGTCACCAGCGCCTCGTAGGTGCGGAATTCGATATGCGAGAAACCGTAGTGCTGTTTGGGAAGTGCCGTCACGTGCACTTCCGTTCCCGGCAATTTGTGATCCCGCGCCATGTCGGCGAAGATCTGGTCGACATCCGCATCCTCGCCCACCGGGTTGAGGTACATGATCTTCAGCGGCTTTTCGGGCATGATATTTCTCCAGAGTGTGATTCGGCAAGAAAGACCCCGCCCCAATCCCTCCCCACAAGGGGGAGGGGCTTAACCTCCTGCTCCGTTCTTCCAAACCTCAACGCTGCTGCGAGTCAAACGTGGAGGGGAACGTAGGGGGCGAGGCGCATTAACCCCTCCCCCTTGTGGGGAGGGGTTGGGGCGGGGTCTTAGATCCAGTTCAAGCCCTGTAGCCGTGCACTTCGGCTGCCCGTTCCGGCGTGATGAAGCCGTTGCGGATATCCTCGGCGACCAGCTTGGGATCGCGTTCCTTGGGATCGCCGAGGCCGCCACCCGCGCCAGTGATGATGCGGATGACGTCGTCGGTATCAACACGAACGCCCGATGCAAAGGCGTAGCGCTCGCTGGTGCCATCGGTGCGCATGACAAGCGCGTAGTTCGCCGAACCCTCATTGGCGCCTTCGAGCGCCCATGGCACGATGCGAGAGCGGGTATAGCCAAGCGTCAGGAACGAGTTGTCGCGGCGGATGCGATAATCCATGCGGATACCGTGGCCGCCGGACCATTTGCCTTCGCCACCCGGATCGACATTGAGCTCCATGCGGTCGACGAACAGGCCATTGCGGGCCTCGGAGATCTCAGCCGGGCAATTGTAGGTCTCACCGTGCACGCCGGAGAAGATCGCCGAATTGCCGTCACGGCCCTGCGATGCGCCCCAGCCGCCGATCTGCGGCTCGATGATCGTGTACTGACGGCCGGTATCGGGATGGAGGCCGCCGATGAACGTGCCGGCGATCGAGGAGAAATGGCCAGCAGGAAGCTTCTCCGGGATGTGCGGCGCCAGGCAGCGCCAAACCAGATCGTAGCCGCGAATGCCGATCTCGTAATAGAAGCCGACGGCGGCCGGTTCCTTCGCATGGAAGCAGGAGCCCTCGCGCGTCAGTACCTTGAGCGGCCGGAACGAGCCTTCATTGGCCGGCGAGGTCGGGTCGGTGAGCGCCTTGAAGATCACCTGCATGCTGACCAGCGTGTCGTCATGGCCGGCATTCGAGGGGCCAGCATCCTGGTCGGGATTGTCGCGAAGGTCGATGACGAATTCGGTGTCGGAGATGGTGATCTTGACGTTGAACATGCGTCCATCGTCCTGCTCTTCGGTCAACTCGAATGTGCCATGTGGCAGCTTGGCGAGTTCGGCCAGCGCGATCTTCTCGCCGTGGTCCATGAAGCTTTGCATCGCGGCCTCGAAGGTCGCGACAGTGTATTTCTCGGCGAGTTCCGCCAGCCGCTTGGCGCCGATGCGCACCGATGCGATGGCCGCCCAGAGATCGCCCTCGAGGAAATCTGGCATGCGCGAGTTGACCGTGATGATGTCGAAGATGCCGGGAATCGGCTGGCCCTTCGAGATCATCTTGATCGCCGGCAGGCGCAGGCCTTCCTGGAAGATTTCCGTCGCGTCCGCCGACAATGAGCCGGGTGACTTGCCGCCGACATCGGAATTGTGGGCGATATTGGCCGTCCAGGCGATGATGCGGCCATCGGCGAACACCGGCATGGCGACGACGAGGTCGTTGAGATGGGTGACGCCACCATAATAGGGATCATTGGTGATGAAGACATCACCCGGCTCGATGTCGCCAGGCTTGGGGAACTTCGCCAGCAACACTTTCACCGATTTGTCGAGCACGCCGATAAAGCCCGGAATGCCCGCGCCGGAAGAGGCCAACTGGCCCTTGCCGTCGGTAATGCCCGTGCCCATGTCGAGCACTTCGTAAATGATCGAGCTCATCGCCGTCTTGCGCATGGCCGCAAACATTTCGTCGGCGGTCGCCTGCAGCGAATTCTGGATGATTTCGAGCGTGATCGGATCGTGGGAAACCGTGGTCATGTTTCGCACTCCTTAGGATTTCAGATTGATGTGGATGTTGCCGAAACCATCGACCTCGACACGATTGCCGGGATGGATGACGATGGTCGTGCCGGAATCCTCGATGACGGCCGGGCCCGTGAAGCTCATGCCGGGCTCGAGCTTGTCGCCGTCATAGATGGAAGCCTTGTGGATGCCTTCGAGCGCATAGTCGACACTGCGTTCGCCCTTCAGGGCCGCGGAGGCCGGGGTCGTCGACAGCGGCTTTTCCTTCATCGTCAGCTTGCCGACCTCGGCGGAGGCCACGAGATGGATACCGACAAGCTCGACAGGCGCAGTGAGGCGGTACGTGTATTCGCGCTCATAGGCTTCGTGGAAGGCGCTTTCGATCGACGCAAGGCCGGCGTCGGAAATCGTGCCTTCGACCAGCACCTCGGTCGTGTGTTCCTGGTTCTGGTAGCGGAACTTGCCGTAGCGCAGGAACTTGACCTTCGACTTCTCGACACCCTCTTCGCTGAACTGTTTCAGCGCCAGCGCTTCGGTCTCGGCAAACAGGGCTTCGATGGCGGCGGCCGAGCCGGGCTTCAGGTCAGCGAGCTTGGTGACGAAATAGTCGCGGCGCAGGTCCGACATCATCATGCCCCAGGCGGAGAACACAGCGGCGCCGGCAGGGATGACGACCTTCTTGACGCCGAGTTCGACGCCGAGTGCCACGGCGTGCATCGCGCCGCCGCCGCCGAAGGCGACCAGCGTGAAATCCCTGGGATCGAAGCCGCGATTGAGTGACACCAGCTTCAGCGCATTGACCATGTTGTTGTTGGCGATGCGGACGATGCCACGCGCGACGTCGTCGGCGGAGACGCCGAGCTTGTTGCCGAGTTCCGTGAGCGCCTTTTCCGCCGCCGCCATATCGGCATCGATCGCGCCGCCGCAGAAGTAATCGCGGTTGATACGGCCGAGCCAGAGATTGGCGTCCGTGGTGGTGGCGCTGGTGCCGCCACGGCCATAGGCTGCCGGACCCGGCATCGCACCGGCCGATTTCGGGCCGACATGCAGCTTGCCGAAATCATCGACCCAGGCGATCGAGCCGCCGCCATTGCCGATCTCGACGAGATCGACGACCGGCACCATGATCGGATAGCCGGCCGAGGCGCGGTCGCGCTCGATCCAGTAGTCGGTCATGATCTTGACCTTGCCGTCCTCGATCAGCGAGCACTTGGCCGTGGTGCCGCCGATGTCGAGCGCCAGAACGTTCTTTTCGCCGATCAGCTTGCCGAGTTCGGCCGCACCCCAGAAACCGGAGGCCGGGCCGGATTCGACCATGGTGATCGGGATCTTCTTGACCGAATCGAGCGAGTCGACACCGCAGTTGGACTGCATGATGAACAGGTTGCCATCGAAGCCCTTGGCGGAAAGCCCGTCATTGAGGCGCGAGAGATAGCGCTCGGCGGTCGGCTGGACATAGGCCGAAAGCACCGCGGTGCTGGTGCGCTCGTATTCGCGCCATTCGCGGGTGATCTGGTGGGAGGCGACGGCGGCGATTTCCGGCCAGAGACGCTTGATCTCGGCGATGGTCGCCTGCTCGTGGCCGGGATTGGCATAGGAGTGGATGAAGCAGACGGCGATTGCCTGCACGCCGTCAGCGCGGAAGTCGTCGAGGATCGCCGGAAGGCCGGCCAGATCCAGCGGCTTCATTTCCTGGCCGTGGTAGTTGAACCGGCCCGGCAGTTCGCGGCGCAGATAGCGCGGCACGAATGGCTCAGGCTTTTCGTAATGCAGGTTGAAGAAATCCGGGCGATTGCCGCGGGCGATTTCGAGCGAATCGCGGAAGCCCTCGGTGGTGATCAGGCCAACCTTCACGCCCTTGCGTTCGGTCAGCGCATTGATGACCACGGTTGTGCCATGCGCCAGGAAATCCACTGATTTGGGATCGACGCCGCCCTTCTCCAGTACATTAAGTACGCCCTGTTCGAAGTTGGGCGGCGTCGTGTCGGATTTCGCGGTGGTAATCCGCGATTCTCCGGTGGCGTGATCTGTTTCGAAGCAGACCAGATCGGTGAAGGTGCCGCCGACGTCGGTGGCGACGCGAATTGTCTTGCTCATCAGCGGCCTTCCTTCTTCTGCTGGGCGTGAAGCAGCATGCAGACGGCGCCGGGCAGCTTGAGCGCCTCAGCCGCCTGGATGCGGTCTTCGGTGTAGAAGCCCTCGTCATGCAGGCAGTTGAGCGTGCCGATGACTTCGCCATCGACGATGATCGGCACGTTGATGACGGATTCGCAGCCGAGCGACTTGATCAGCTCGTGGTCATCGAACACATCGGCAATGTCCTTGATCGTGTTGGCGACGAAGGTCTTCTTCTGGTTCAGGGTGATGTCCGACCAATGCGTCTCGTTGTAAGGCTTGGTGCCGGAGACGGGATACGCTTCCGGCATGTTGGAATAGATGCGCTCGGAGAGCTTTTCCGTCGTGTCCGAAGTCATGATGGTGAAGAGCTTGACGCCGACGAGTTCCTTGGTCAGTGCCTCGAGTGCGGCATAAGCCTTGTCGGGCTGGGTACCGGCTTCAGCGACGGCGGCGACGAATTTCGTGTAATCAGGCATTTCCATTCTCTTGCTCCATGAGACGATCCCGAAGTGCTGCCTCCTCGCGGCTGACGACGGGAACTGCGCCGATCAGCCGGCGCGTATAGGGGTTTTGCGGGTTGGTGAAGATGGCGTCCGTGGTGCCGAGCTCGACCAGCTTGCCGCGTTCGAAGACGGCGACGCGATCAGCGATGTTGCGCACCACGGAAAGGTCGTGGGTGATGAAGACATAGGTCAAGCCACGCTTGTCCTTGAGGTCCTCGAGCAGCTTGAGCACGCGGGCCTGCACCAGCACGTCCAGCGCCGAGGTGGGCTCATCGAGCACGACAAGCTCGGACTGGCAGGCAAGTGCGCGGGCAATCGCCACGCGCTGGCGCTGGCCGCCCGACAGCGACGACGGCGAACGCGTGCGGAAATCGGCTGGTAGCCCGACCTCTTCGAGCAATTCGCCGGTGCGCCTCGTTCTTTCCTGCTTGTTGCCGATATCATGGACATCGAGCGCCAATCGCAGGGAGGCACCGATCGAGCGGCGCGGATTGAGCGACGACAGCGGATTCTGCTGCACAAGCTGGATGGCGCGGCGATGCTCGCGGGCGCGCCTGGCCGGCAGTTCGGTGCCGTTGAAGGTGAGGCTACCGGATGTCGCGCCGTAGATGCCGAGAATGATGTTGGCAATGGTCGACTTGCCCGAGCCGCTCTCGCCGACGATCGCCAGGCATTCGCCCCTGGCGACATCGAAGGACACGCCGTCCAGCGCCTGGACCTTGCGGCCATTGACGTCGAATTGTTTGGAGACGTTTGCAACCGAAAGCAGCGCGCTCATGCCAGAAGCTCCTTCTCGCTATAGCCGGCATGGGCAACAAGTGGTGCCAGGAACTGCGCGGAATCGTCATCGAGGTCGGGAATTCCACCACCGGTAATGCGTGGCACGGCGGCCATCAGCGCCCGCGTATAGGGGTGCTTCGGGTCCGCAAACAGCTGTTCGGTCGGGCCCTGTTCGACAATGTTGCCCTTGTAGATGACGTAGACACGGTCGGCGAATTCGCGGACGACGCCGAGATTGTGGGAGATGAACAGCACCGACGTGTGGTGCTTTTCGACCAGCTCGCTCATCAGCTTCAGCGTCTGCGCCTGTACCGTCACATCGAGTGCCGTGCCGGGCTCGTCGGCCAGAAGCAGCGCCGGATTGTTGGCGAGTGCCATGGCGATCATGACGCGCTGGTTCATGCCGCCGGAGAGCTGGAAGGCATAGGATTCAAGCACGCGGTCGGGCTCGTTGATGGCAACGTCGGCTAGTGCGGCGATCGCTTTTTCGCGCGCCTTCTCGATGGTAATTCCCGGCTCGGCCCGCTCCAGCACTTCCCTGAACTGGGTGAAGATCGGATAGACCGGATTGAGCGACGAGGTCGGATCCTGGAAGATCATCGACATCTTGGTGCCGCGCAGAGCATGCCGCGAGGCTGGCCGCAGGGACTCGAGACTGGTGCCTTCGAACTCGACGGTGCCGGAAATGCGCGCCGTCCTGATCTGCTGCAACATGCCCAGCACGATGCGGGCGGTCACCGACTTTCCGGAACCGGATTCGCCGACCAGCGCCACGCGTTCGCCGCGCTGGATATGCAGGGAAATGCCGTGCAGCACCTCCGATATGCCGGAATAGGTCTTGAAGCCGAGCTTGAGGTTTTCGATTCTGAGAGTAGGCGTGCTCATTGATCGACTCCCAGGATTTCGCGCAGCGCATCGCCGATCAGGTTGAAGCCGAACACAGCAACCAGAATGGCGACGCCGGGGAACACCGTCAGCCACCAGCTGTCCGGCAGATACTTCGCGCCTTCCGCCACCATCGAGCCAAGATCAGGTGTCGGCGGCTGGACGCCGAGGCCAAGGAACGACAGCGATGAGGCAATCAGGATAACGAAGCCGAAATCCAGCGTCATCTTGGTGATGATCGAAGGCACGCAGTTGGGAAGGATTTCGCGGAACATGATGTGCATCTTGGAAGCGCCGATGACCTCGGCGGCCAGCACATAGCCCTCTTCCTTCTCGGAGCGGGCGATGTTGTAGACCAGCCGCGTATACCAGGGCCACCACATGGCGGTCACGGCGATCATGCCATTGGTCAGCGTCGGCTCGAGCAGGCCCATGATCGACATGGCCAGCACCAGCGGCGGGATCGACAGGAATACGTCGGTCAGCCGCATCAGCAGATATTCAGTCCAGCCGCCGAGATAGCCAGCCGCCAGGCCGATGGCGACACCGATCGGCACGGCGATTGCCAGCACGACAATGCCGAGGATCAGCGAGATCCGATAGGCGTAGACGACGCGAGTGAAAAGATCGCGGCCAACGAGATCGGTACCGAAAATGTTGGGCCAATGCGGTGGCTGGTTGAAATTGGCGAAGTCGACCACAGCGCCGACATGGGCCGGAAACGGCGTGATGAAATCAGCCAGCAGCGCCGACAGCACGACGATGCCGACGAGGATCAGTCCAAGCAGCGACAGCGGATTGCGGGTGAGAATGACGAGGGTCTTTTTCATGATGCCCTCTGCGACAGGCGGATGCGCGGATTGATGATCGACACCAGCAGGTCGACAATGAGATTGACGATCAGGAACATCGCCGAGATGATCAGCACCGTGCCGACGATGGCGTTGAGGTCCTTGCGCAGGATGACGGCGACGCCATAGCGTGACAGGCCCGGCCAGGCATAGACGGCCTCGACGAGGAAGGCACTGCCGAGCATGGCGGCAAAATCGAGCCCGATAATGGTCAGCGAGGGGATCAGCGACGGCCGGAAGGCATAGCGGTTGGCGATGCGCTTGGCAGGAAAGCCATAGGCCTCTGCCATTTCGATATAGGGCTTGTCATAGGTTTCGACCATGTTGGAACGCACTAGCCGCGCCGCCTGTCCGATGCCGGAGAGTGCCAGCGCGAAGGCCGGCAGGACGATGTGCCAGACCGCGTTGCCGAAGGCCTTGAAATTGCCCGCGATCAGCGTGTCGACGAGCAGAAAGCCGGTCACACTCTGGATCGTCATCGAATCGGAGATGCGGCCCGCAATCGGGAAGATCTTGATGAAGTAGGCAAACACCAGCATCAGCACGACGGCCCAGACGAAGGCGGGTGCCGAGACGCCGAGCATGGTCACCAGCCTGATCGTATGGTCGATCCAGGTGCCGCGATACCGCGCCGAGAGGATGCCGAGCGGCAGGCCGATCGCCACCATCATCAAGCCGGAGATGATTACCAGCTCCAGCGTCGCCGGCAGGAACTGGGCGATGTCTGCCATGACCGGCCGGTTGGTATAGAGCGAGATGCCGAGATCGCCGCGAACCAGGTCCGACAGGAAATAGCCGTATTGGGCGATGAAGGAATCATTGAGATGCAGTCTCTCTCGCAACGCTTCGACGGCAGCGGCCGTGGCGTTGGGGCCGAGCGCGATGCGTGCCGGATCGCCGGGAATGATCCGGGCGATGGCGAAGATCAGCAGGGAAACCCCGATCAAAACGACCAATGAGGTTCCGAACCGCTTCGCAAGGAGGCGGGCGAGAGAGGACATGTCTGGAGCTTTCCGTATCAACAGTTGCCGGGCCGCTCATGCAGCCCGGCGATTGAAGGCGACTGCTATTCTTTCATTTCCATCATGCGGAAATTGAAGCCGAAGCCGGCGAGCGCATAAGCCTTCGTCGGATCCGACAGCGCCGGCACGGAGACCCGGTTGCTGGCGGCAAACACCGCAGTCTGGTCCTGGGCAAAAATGGTCGGGGCAAGCGCCATCAGCCGCTTGTTGAGCTCGACATAGATCTTGGCGCGTTCGGCATCATCGGTCGTCGTGCGGCCTTTTTCCAAGAGGGCATCGACGTCCTTGTCCTTGAGGTATTCCGGCGACATCCATGTGCCACCCGAGGTCGAATGATACATGCCGTAGAGCAGCGTATCGGGATCGCCCGACATGGTGTTGACGAAGACCTGGCTGATGGAAGGCGTGTTTTCCGGCTTGGAAATCTGCTCGACGAACAGCGCCCAAGGCAGCTTCTTGACCTCGGCCTTGATGCCGATCTCGCTGAAATTCGCCTGCATCAGGAGCGCGAAGCGCTCCTCGATCGGCACTTCGCCGATCCAGGAAATCTCGACCTTCATGTCTTCCGGTTTGTACTTGCACTTGGCAAGATGTTCCTTTGCCTTTTCCAGATCGCGCTTGATCGGCTGGTCAGCCGGAAGCGCTCCCAGCATGCCAACCGGCAGTGCGCCAGTGGCCGGGCTGCCCTGCGAAACCGTATCGGTGACGGCGACCATCTTGATGCCGGAGTCGTAATCGAAGGCGTAGGACACGGCGAGGCGGCATTCGACATCGTCAAACGGTGCCTTGGACGTGTTCATCTTGACGTAGAATTCAGTGTTACCTTTTTCAGTCAGCAACTGCGCGCCATCGGCGGCGAGCGATTTCAGAACTTCCGGCGGCAGCCAGGACGAGGAGATGTCGTGTTCGCCCTGCGCGATCAGCGTGCGGACGGTCGCGGCTTCCAGGCCGTAGCGGAACCGCACGGTGTCCGGGGCCTTGGCCGGCACCTTGAGGAAGTAGTCGGCATTCTTGGCCATGACCGTTTCTTCCTGCGGATTGTGCGAGACGATCTTGTAGGCGCCGGTGCCGGCAGCATGACCCGACAGATAGGCCTGGCCCCAATCCTTCATGTCGCCGGTGCCGGCGGCGAGATTTTGCATGACCAGTTTCTTGTCGACGATCGGCAGGCGGGTCAGCGACGAGATGAATGGCGCATAGACTTCCTTGAGCGTGAACTTGACGGTCGACGGATCGACCGCTTCGGCCTTCTCGACATTGCCGAAAAGGTAGGACAGGCCCTGGCCGAGCGCCATCATGCGCTGGAAGGAGAAGACAACATCGTCAGCGGTCATCGGATTACCGCTCTGGAACTTCACGTCGGTGCGAAGCTTGAAGGTAAAAGTCTTGCCGTCGGTTTCCCAGGATGTGGCAAGCAACGGGTCGAAGCCCGGCTGGCCGGCCTTCGGCATGACCAGCGTGTCATAGACGTTGTACATCAGAATGGAGTCGGCATAGTCCGAAGCCTTGGCCGGGTCGAGCTCCCCGACCGGCACTTCATCAAGACGAAGCACGGTTTCGGCGGCGGCGTAGCTGTGGATGGACGCGGCGGCGAGCAGCGCTGCGGCCAGCATTTTGAATGGTGTTCTCATTTCTAGTTCCCCTTGCTTACTTTAAGTTTCTTAGGCGCGCTGCGCCGGTTGACAGCCCGCGTGACCGCCAGGCTGGTATCCGGATCGCCCGATGGCTCTCCGTCGCCGAAGACGTCCATGGTGCAGGTATGAAAGATCGTTGCCGGCTTGTCGGTGTGGTTCCACGTCGTGTGGGTGCGGGTCGATGGAAAATGCGCGGTGTCCCCGGTCTCGAGGATCATGACCTCGCCATCGATCTCGATGGTCAGCGCGCCCTCGACCATGAAGAAGATTTCCTCGCCCTCATGTGACATCGGCTCGCTTCGAAAGCCCGGCGGCTCGTGGATGAGGGTCGAGCGCAGAACATTGCCGGGGAAGGCGGCCGACAGTCGCTCATAAGTGACGGCGTTGCCGGTGATGCCGCCAAGCCCGTAGACGGGACGGCCCTCACGCCTTGTCACCGGCGCATCATTCTTGGGCTGCTTGAAAAACGAGCCTATCTCCACCTTCAGCACGCGACAGACGGAAATCAGCGAGACCAGCGAGGGAACGGTGATGCCGCGTTCGATCTGGGAGATGAAGCCGACCGAAAAGCCCGCCTGATCGGCGACCTCCTGAAGCGTCAGCTTGAGCGCCTTGCGACGCAGGCGCAGGCGTTCGCCAAGTGGATCGATCTCGGCGTCACCGGACTCAGCGATGGCTTTTTCGTCGGTTCCCAATGGACTGTCCCATTTTTAGTATTACTTCAATTAAGCGGCGACATCAGTTTCTTGTCAATGAAAAAATTTTAGTGCTACTAAAATTTCGATGCTGCAGCGCAACGATGTCGCGCAGGGGTTGTCGCGGCTTGAAAGGGAGAATAGGCAGGACAGCCCAGAGCTGTCGAGTGGGGATCGTTCAGCCGCCGGCGAATTCGTTCCAGGCGTCCTCGACCAGCGTGATATGCGAGCGCATATCCGCTTCTGCCTGCTGGCTGTTGCCGCGGAGGATCGCTTCGACGATCAGTCCATGTTCGGCATGCGATTTGGCGAGGCGGCCCAGCGTCGAGAATTGCGCACGGCGAAAGGGCTGCAGCCTGAGTCGCGTCGAGCGGGTCACGTCTTCCAGATAGCCGTTGTGTGAGCCGCAATAAATGGCGTTGTGGAAGGCTTCGTTGGCCTTGATATAGGCGAGCCGGTCGCCTGCTGAAACGATCGCGGCCATGGAACTGTGCATCTGATCGAGGTTGTTGCGCTCGGCACCCGTCATCCTTTGCGCGCAATAGCCGGCGCAAAGCGCTTCGAGATGGCCCATCAGCTCAAACATGCCAGCTAGAGCATCCGGGGCGGGCTTGGCGACGATAGTGCGGCTATGCGGCTTCTGTTCGACCAGGCCGCTGGCAGCCAGCAGCCTCAACGCCTCGCGAATCGGTGTGCGCGATACGGAGAATTCGGTGGCCAGCTGGGATTCGTCGAGCACCGAACCCGGGGACAGGATGCCGCCGATGATCCGTTCCGACAACTGCCGGCGGATGTCCTCCGTCGATGTGCGGGGCGCCTTCTTCAGCACGCGTCTAATCCGTGGGTTTCAGCCATCCATCATGCTCACATGCGCGGCGGCCACCTTCCAGCCACTCGCCGTCCTGACCCAGACCTGCGTCTGCCGGCCGATCTTGCCGGGCGTGTCGTCGCGCAGGAACTCGGTCGAGGCCGTCGCGCAGTCGCGTCCGTAGCTGGTGATGACAGTACGGTCAAGCCGGCGCTCGAATGGCGCCTGCGTCTGCCGCCAGGCGATGATCTCGACGTAGCCATGTTGGACGTCGTTCAAGCCGTAGCGGACAGTCTGGGGGCTTTCGAGAAACATGGTGGCCAGTAGCACATTGTCGTTTGCCAGCAGCGCACTCTCATAGACATGGAATATCGCCTCGACTTCGGCGAGGACTTCGGGATCGTTGATGACCATCAGCCTGCATACTCATGCATTCGCGAGTTCCTTCTCGATCGCCATTTCCAGAGCGGAGAGTGTCGCCACCCAGCCGACGATGCCGCCCTGCGCCACAATCATCTCGATGGCCGCAGCCTTGAACGCGGCGAAATAGCTCTCGGTGGCGTCCTCGACCAGCAGGCATTCATAGCCGCGATCATTGGCCTCGCGCATGGATGTCTGGACGCAGACTTCGGTGGTGACTCCGGCGAACACCAGATGGCTGATGCCAAGCCCCTTCAGCGTTTCCTCAAGGCCGGTCGCCCAGAACATGCCCTTGCCGGGCTTGTCGATGACGATTTCGCCGGGGATTGGCGCGAGGCTGTCGACGATCTGGTTGCCGGGCTCGCCGCGCACCAGCAGCCTGCCCATGGCACCTGCTTCACCGATCTTCAGCGAAGGATTGCCACGGCGGATTTTCGCCGGTGGGCAGTCGGAAAGATCCGGTTTGTGCGCCTCGCGGGTGTGGATGATCGTCCAGCCCTGCTTGCGGAACAGGCCGATCAGGCCGGCAACGGTCGGGATGATGGCCTCTAGGCGTGCGACATCGTTGCCGAGGCTGTCGCCGAAGCCGCCCTTCTCGATGAAGTCGCGTTGCATGTCGATGACGACCAGCGCTGTATGGGCGGGATCGAGTTCGTAGGGATAGGGACGTGCCTTGATCGAGATCGCCATATCAGTGCCCCGCCATATGTTGGCCGATCATGTTGCGGTCGGTTTGCTCGATGGGTGAGATGTAGGAGATGGTACCGCCGGACATCACCGCGACACGATCAGCGAGTTCGAGGATTTCGTCGAGGTCTTCCGACACCAGCAGCACGGCAGCCCCCCGATTGCGCGCCTCCATGATCTGCGAGCGGATGTCGGCGACTGAGGCAAAATCAAGCCCGAAGCAGGGATTGGCGACGATCAGCACGTCGACATCGCCGGAGAGTTCCCGCGCCAGGATCGCCCGCTGCACGTTGCCGCCCGACAAGGTCTCGATCGGCGCTTCCGGCGAGGTGGTCTTGACATTGTAGCGGGCAATCAGGTCTTGCGCCTTCTTCTTCATCGGACCGGGCCGCATCCACCAGCCGAGGCTGGAGATCGGCGGTTTGTCGAAGGTGCGGAAGGCGATGTTTTCGGCCACGCTCATGCGCGGCACGGCGGCATTCTTCAGCGGCTCTTCCGGCAGGCCGAACACCTTGAAGCGATCGAAATTGCCACGCGTCGGGGTGAAATCCTTGCCGTGGATGAAGATCTGCCCCTGCGACAGCGGCCGCTGCCCGGCCAACGCCTCCACAAGCGCGCTCTGGCCGTTTCCCGAAACGCCGGCAATGCCGACGATTTCGCCGGACTTGACCTTGAGATTGACCGCGTGGATGGCCGGCAGGCCCTGCTCGTCCTCGGCAAACAGGCCAGCGAGATCGAGCACATCCCTGCGCTCGGCCTGCGGCGCGCGGAGCGCCCGTTCGCGCACCTCGGTATCGCCGAGCATCATCCGGCTCATGTCTTCGACTGTCGCGGTCTTGGCATCGCCCTCGCCGGTCAACCTGCCGCGACGAAGCACGGAGAAATGATCGCAGAAGGTCTTCACCTCGCGGAACTTGTGGGAGATCATCAGCACGGTGATCTCGCCGCGCTCGGTCATGCCGCGCAGCAGGCCGAGCATCTCGTCGGCCTCGCCCGGCGTCAGCACCGAGGTTGGCTCGTCGAGGATCATGAAACGCTGGTCGAGATAGAGCAGCTTCAGAATTTCCAGCTTCTGCTTTTCACCTGCCGACAGCGAGGAGACCTGCACGTCGAGCGGCACCTGGAACGGCATCGTCTCCATGAACGCGCCGAGGGCCTTGCGCTCCTTGGCCCAGTCGATAATCCCTGGTACGTCGGCGCGCGAAATCACCAGATTCTCGGCTGCAGTGAGGCACGGCACCAGCGTGAAGTGCTGGTAGACCATGCCGATGCCATGGGCGAGCGCATCCTTCGGCGACGCGATGGCCACCGGCTGGCCATCGAGCAGGACCTCGCCGCGCGTGGCGGAGTAGAAGCCCATGATACATTTGACCAATGTCGATTTGCCGGCGCCATTTTCGCCCAGCAATGCGTGAAACGAACCCGGCTGGACATTGATCGAGACATCGCCGAGCGCAGTGAAATGCCCGAAGATCTTGGTCATGCCCTTTGTCTCGAGCGATGGCGCTCGCTTTGGTGAAAGGATCGCCCCGGTCATGATACGGCCCCCGGCAATGCGGCGATGAAATCGACCGAGTTCGAAACCGCGCCGAACACGCCGCCCTGCATCTTGATCATGTCGACGGCGGCGAGGTGGTTCTCCACCTTGGTCGCCGCACAGCAATCCTCAAGCAGCAGGCATTCGTAGCCGCGATCGTTGGCATCGCGCATGGTGGTGTGCACGCAGACATCCGTCGTTACGCCGGTGAAGACGATGTTGCGAATGTTCTTCATCGACAGGACAAGCTGGAAATCGGTCGCGAGAAACGTACCCTTGCCCGGCTTGTCGATGATTGCTTCGCCGGCTAACGGTTGCAGTTCGGGGATGATCTCCCATCCCGATTCGCCGCGCACCAGAATGCGGCCGCACGGCCCCTGATCGCCGATACCGGCGCCGATGCGTTGCGAGCGCCAGCGCTTGTTGGCCGGCAGGTCAGAAAGATCCGGCTTGTGACCCTCGCGGGTGTGGATGATGAAGTAGCCTTTGGCGCGCATCGCCGAAAGCACGGACTGGATTGGCCCGATCGGCCCCCGCGTCAGCGAGATGTCGTAGCCCATCGAGTCGACATATCCGCCCGGCGCGCAGAAATCGGTCTGCATGTCGATGACAACGAGAGCCGTGTTGTGCGGCCCCCAATTGCCGTCGAATGGCCAGGGATAGGGGTCGGCAGCCAGCGTGGTGCCACCGCTCACGAATGCTGCATCGACACGTTCATCCATCGTCGTCATCGCTGGAACCTCACTTGTTGATGGAAAGCTCGCCCGGAACCTCGCGTGCCGCCGATTTCGATTGCGCCGAGGCAATCATGATGAACAGCGTGAGGATATAGGGCGCGGCGTTGAAGAAGTAATAGCCCTGGGAGATGCCGATCGACTGCAGCGCCGGCCCCAATGCACCGGCCGCGCCAAACAGCAAGGCCGCAGCCAGGCAGCGGATCGGCCCCCAGCGGGCAAAGATCACCAGCGCGACGGCCATAAGGCCCTGGCCGGAGGACAGGCCCTGGTTCCACGAACCGGGATAGTAGAGCGACAGGAAGGCGCCACCGATGCCGGCCATGAAGCCGCCGGTGGCCGTGGTGAGGAAGCGGACGAGATCGACCGAAACGCCCATGGCTTTGGCGGCTGGCGCGCTGTCGCCGGTCATGCGAACGATCAGGCCCCACTTGGTATTTTTCAGCGCCCACCACAGGAAGATGCCGAGGGCGATGCCGACGAAGAATAGCGGGTTGACGTCCAGCGCCTGCGCCAGGCGCGGATCGCTGCTCCAAGAACCCAGCGGAATGGCTTCGAGACGCGGTGCCGTAGGCTGGATGTAGGGCTTGCCGAAGAAGAAGGCGAGGCCGGTGCCGAAACTCATGATGGCGATGCCCACGGCCATGTCGTTGACCTTCGGCAGCTTGCAGATATAGCCGTGGATGGCGCCAAGCACCATGCCGGCCAGACCGGCACAGAACACACCGAGCCAGGCATTGCCGGAGAGATAGGAGCCGGCATAGGCAACCATCGCGCCCAGCACCAGCGAGCCCTCGAGGCCAAGATTGATACGCCCGGATTTCTCCGTCAGGCATTCGCCGAGCGCGACGAACATGAAGGGGGTGGAGACGCGGATCGCCCCGCCCAGCATCGCGATCAGTGCCGTTATCAGCATGTCGTCGCCGGTCATGTGCTGGCTCCCCGTTGCTGGAAGAATGGAATGCGGCCGTAGAAGGTCTCGCTGGTGAGCAGGATGACGAAGATCATGCCCTGGAGCACGAGGATGGTCGCATCCGGCAGGCCCATGCGCCGCTGGATAACCCCTCCAGCCGCTGCCAGCGCGCCAAACAGGACCGCGACCGGGATCACCGCCAGCGGCACCTGCCGGGCGAGAAACGCGACAAGGATGCCGGTGAAACCGTAGCCCGCCACCAGTGACGCGTTTGCCTGGCCGTGGATCGCCGCGACCTCGAAGAAGCCGGCGAGTCCGGCACAGGCACCGGCAATGGCGCAGCACGAGACCAGCAGCAGCCCGACCGGCAGTCCCTGCGCCTTGGCCGCGCGCGGATTGCCGCCGGTCATGCGTGCGGCGAAACCGAACGTGGTGCGCGTCATCAGGAGATGCAGCAGGATGGCCAGGACGATACCGGCCGCCAATCCCCAATGGACCGAAGTGCCGGGGATCGAGCCGACGCGATAGGCCTCGCCGATCGGCATGGTCGACGGCTTGTTGGCCGAGGACGGATCGCGAAGCACGCCCTCGACGAAGAAGTTCATGATGGCGATGGCGATATAGGAGAGCAGCAGCGACGAGATCGTCTCGTTGACGCCGCGATAGTGCCTGAGCCAACCGGTCAGGCCGAGCCAGAAGCTGCCGGCCAGCATGCCGGCAATCGCCATCAGCGGCAGCGTGACGATCGGCGGCGTGCCTGCGGTGACCAGTGGGATGGCGATGGAAGCCGAGGCAAAACCGCCAAGCACCAGAGCCCCTTCGCCGCCGATCATCGTCAAGCCGATCCGGGCGGGTATGGCAAAGGCCAGCCCGGTCAGCACCAGCGGGGCCGCACGTTGCAGCGAGTTCTGGAAGGAGAAGGAGGAGCCGAAGCCACCGGTCCAGATCAGCGAATAGAACATTGCGGGCGACTTGCCGAGCGCCAGCAGGAAGATCGAGAACAGCAGCGCCGAAACCAGCAACGCTGCAATGGGTATGAACAGGGCTTCTGCGAATTTCAATGTCGCCAGGCTGGGCACTCTGATGGTTGCCGCGGGCGCGATGGCTTCAACGCTCATCGTCTTGCTCCTTCAGGTCATCGAGGAAGCGCCGGGCGCGACGACCGCGCCCGGGCAGGTCACGACGAGGATCAGGTGATCGAGCCCTCGACACCTTCGAGCAGCCAGTTCATGCCGTCGAGATAGGGGTCGTAGTTGGTATATGTCTTGTCGACGACGACCTTGCCGGTGTTGTCCTTGAGCGTACCGGCATAGATCGGGTCACCCTTGCGCATGGCCTCGATGGCGGCATCGGCAGCCTTGATGGCCTCCGGTGTCGCGCCCGCGCCATAGGGTGTGTTGCGCAGCATGTCCTGGTCGTAGCCGCCGACCAGGAAATTCGGCAACGGCTTGCCGGCTGCGATGTCGGCGGCGTAGGACTTGTAGATCGTCTCCCACTTGTATTCGGCGCCGGTGATGAAGCCCTTGGGCGCCAGCGATGCCTGCGAGGCATTGTGGCCGCAGGTCTTGACACCTCGGCCCTCGGCCGTTTCGATCACCACTTTGGGGCTGTCGACGTGGCAGGTGATGACTTCACAGCCGGCATCGACCAACGCATTGGTGGCTTCCGCCTCGCGCACCGGCAGCGACCATTCGCCGGTGAAGATGACATGCACGGTCGCCTTGGGATTGACGCTGCGGGCGCCAAGCAGCACGGAATTGATGTTTGACAGCACGGACGGGATGGGCTTGGCGGCCACGAAGCCGATCTTGCCCGTCGTCGACGACAGGCCGGCGGCAACCCCATCCACATAATGCGCCTGGTTGAGATAGGGGAAGTACGAGCCCGCATTCTTCGGATCCGTGTCCTTGTTCCAAAGCGGCGCGGCGTGACGAAATTCGACCGCCGGATACTTTGCCGCCAGTTCTGCCACGAAGGGCTTATAGTACCCAAACGAGGTCGCCAGCACGAGGTTGGCACCATCGATATTGATCATCGATTCCATCGATTTCGACACGGCGTCGGTCTCTGGCACATTCTCTTCCTCGACGACAGTGACGCCGGGAACGGCCTTCAGCGCCGTGATGGCGACGGCATGGGCCTGGTTCCAGCCGAAATCGTCGCGCGGACCAACATAGACGACCCCAACGATGACGGCGGTTTCGGCGCGGGCAAAAGAAAAGGGCAAGGCGCTTGCAGCCAGGCCGGCAGCACCGACTTTAAGCAATCTACGGCGGGAAATTTCCGAATAAGTCATGGCAGGCTCCCTCAAATCGGCGCATCATGCGCTCCGGGAGTTGAAACGCAAATTGCATGCCAGATTTTTCGGTGCGGTAAGCCTTTGAAATTGCTTTGGTAAAAATATCAATGGAAGTCAGCCCGACGGGAAAAGTCGCGTTCTCAGATTAAAATAGCGCCACATAAAAACTGATGCCTATAATTTAGACGATTTCTGATAGATTGCATACAATTCACCAAACGAGACGATCGGCTGATGCAATTACCTTCTGCCCGGTTCTGGGAAATGTCGAGATGAATCTCGGAAAGCCCTGGAGATCAACGCTTGAAGGCGATTCCAACCAGGCCGGTGAAGACCTCCTGGTTTGGGGCCTTGCTCTGCTGGGTTCGCTCCCAGGTCACATCGCTGGTCAGGTCGATCGAACGCGACAGACCCCATGTCAGCCCGGCGCCCGCATTGAAAACCGTTTGCTGGGGCACGCTTTGTTCTGAGTAGTCGCGCCAGGTGAACGAGCTGGAAAGGCGCCCCGAGAGCTGCTCGATGATCACCTGCGTCAGGGCGGCACTTGCGGTGTAGGCGACCGAGCCGCTGGCACCGGCGGTGGTCGACGGCTCGATTTCGGTCTTCAGGCCAGCCAGGACGTCCGAGCCGCGTTGCGGCGACCATGTCGCATTGCCGTCGACCGTCCAGGCGGAAATCGCCTTGAGTCTGTCGTCATCGAACTCGGCGCGGGCCAATCCGGTCGACAGTTCGCCGCGCAGCTTGTCGCCGAAATCGCCCTCGACGCCGACTTTCAGCGCATAGAGCGTCGCGTCCCTGACATAGCCGAGGGAATCCTTCTGATTGTCGTAGACGACCTGACCATAGGAAGCTTCGAGAAACGGAATCAGAGCCGGCGACAGCTCGTAGCCGATCCGGCCGCGCACTATGGCTTCGTTGTTGTCGCGATCGGACTGATCAATCCTCGTGCCGTTTTCGAGCGTTGCCTCGCCATAAGTCTCGCGGGTGAAGTCGATGCCGGCCGTGCCGCGAATGAGCCCGAGATCGTGGGTTACCTCTGCGCTTGCCGTGTAGGTGGAGACCTGCGCCTGATTTTCGGCGGCGGAAATGGCATTGGGATCGCCGACATCTTCGCGCTGCAGCGAATATCCGGCCCTAAGCCGCGCTGTTGTGTCGTGGGAAAGATCAAGCCGAAGCTCTGCATTGATATTGCCTTCCGGATTGTCATCGGGAATGCCGCTTAGCGTCTTGTCCCACGTCCCTTCGGCATCAATCTTCAACTGATGCAGGGACCAATCTGAAACCAATGAACCCTTGAACCCGGTCTGCAGATAGGTCCGTGTCGTCGTGTCTTTGCCGGTTGTCGTGCTCTCGGTGCCCAGCGATTGCGAGATCGTCGGCCGGAAGGTCATCGTGCCAAGCGCGATGCCAGGCGTCAGCGTGGGATCCTCGGGCAGTTTCGGGCGCAGGCCGTCGACGCCTTCCACGCGATCATTCTGCCGACGCAACTCCTTCAGAGCAGCCGCATCGAGCGTCGCGTCTGTCGCCTCCTCGGCATCCGGATCAGGCACGGTCGCAGTGTCGGGATCGTTCGGATCAGCGTTCTGATCGTCGGCGGGCTGCTGGTCACTTGTTGTCGTTCGGAGCCTGGTGTTCGTCTGATCAGAGGCTGCCGCGTTGTCGATGGGCGTCGCGGACTGGGCAAGCACCTCACCCGGCATGCCGAATGCAGACAGATGCGCCGCCAGCAAAAGCGCCGGCAGACATCTCGATGCGAGGTCGGTCGATGGGCTACGGGTTTTCATGCGGAGATGGCCGGGGCTTTGCGGATCAACAAGTCTTACCTAGGGGTAAAGGAGCAAGGTTAATCAATCGTTTCGGGGAGGCATGATCGTCGCCCGGAAGAGTCATAAAAGTGACGGATTTCTATCGTGTTAGCGCAGCTCCCCGAGAGCGTTGCCGTTCAAACACGTGGATATCCTTGGTTTGCCGCCAGTCTTTCAATCGATTGAGAGGTTTTCCGGTCTGGACAGGGCAAAAAAGAGGAGTAAATCAACCGCATGACAGAGAACATCCTGAAGCTGCCAGACAGCGATGCCGCCCGTTCCGCGATCCGCACGCTGAAAGCAGAGAAATCCGGCCTTGCCGATCTCGAGCGAGCGCTCGGCAATGGACTTGCCGAGCCGTTCGAAGAAGCCGTCCAGCGCATCGTCACCCTGCCGGGTCGCGTTGTCGTCACCGGCATCGGCAAGAGCGGCCATGTCGGCGCCAAGATTGCCGCGACTTTCGCCTCCACGGGCACACCGGCCTTCTTCGTCCATCCGGTCGAAGCCAATCACGGCGATCTCGGCATGATCACCACGCGCGACGCCATCCTGGCGCTGTCCTGGAGTGGCGAGACCTCCGAGCTTCAGGGTATCGTCGCTTATTCCCGACGTTTTTCCATTCCGCTGATCGCCCTGACCTCGGGTGAGAACTCGACGCTGGCGCGCGAGGCCGACATCGTCCTTTGCCTGCCCAAATCGCAGGAAGCCTGTCCGCACGGGCTGGCGCCCACGACATCCGCCATCATGCAGCTCGCGATGGGCGATGCACTGGCGGTGGCGCTGCTCGAGGCACGCGGTTTCACCGCTGTCGATTTCAAGACGTTCCATCCCGGCGGCAAGCTGGGCGCGACGCTCGCCCATGTCGGCGATGTCATGCATGGCGACGAAAGCCTGCCGCTGGTGCCGCTCGGCACGCCGGTGCCGGAAGCGGTCATGACCCTGTCGCACAAGCGCTTCGGCTGTGTCGGCGTGGTCGGAGAGGACGGCGTGCTGGCCGGCATCGTCACCGATGGCGACATCGCCCGGCGCCTCGACAAGAATCTTGTCGAGATGAAGGTCGAGGAGATCATGACCCGGAATCCCAAGACCGTGCGCAAGAACACGCTGGCAACCAGCGCCATGGGCCTGCTCAATCTCTACAACATCTCGGCGCTGATGGTGACCGACGAGGACAATCGACCGGTTGGCATAGTGCATTTCCACGATCTCTTGCGGATCGGCGTCGCCTGACCTGCGGGCACCGCCCGCATAATCAGCCGAGTTCCTTCTTCAGCGCATAGAGCGCTTCCAGCGCATCGCGTGGCGTCATCTCGTCGGGATGCAGCGCTTTGAGCAGATCCTCCACCTTGGAGGGTTTGGAGGATTTCGGCCCCTCGCGACGCACCGCCGCCTGAAACAGCGGCAGGTCGTCGATCAGGGTCGCCGCCGGGTTCTTGCGGTCGGCATCCTCCAGCAAAGTGAGAACTTCGCGCGCGCGTGACACGACGGACGCCGGCAGGCCGGCAAGACGCGCCACCTGGATGCCGTAGGAGCGATCGGCAGCGCCCGGACCGACCTCATGCAGGAAGATGACGTCGCCATCCCACTCCTTCACCCGCATCGTCGCATTGGCCATGCGCGGCAGCTTTTCCGACAGTACCGTCAATTCATGGAAATGGGTAGCAAACAGCGAGCGGCAGCGATTGACCTCATGGAGGTGCTCGACCGCCGCCCAGGCTATCGACAAGCCGTCGAAGGTGGCGGTGCCACGGCCGATCTCGTCGAGAATGACCAGCGAGCGTGGCGTGGCCTGATTGAGAATCGCCGCTGTCTCGACCATCTCGACCATGAAGGTCGAGCGGCCGCGCGCCAGATCGTCGGACGCGCCGACGCGTGAAAACAGACGGTCGACGACACCGATATCTGCCCCGGCAGCCGGCACGAAGGAACCCATCTGCGCCATGATGGCGATCAAGGCATTCTGGCGCAGGAAGGTCGATTTACCGCCCATATTCGGGCCGGTGATCAGCCAGATCGCTCCATTCGACTGACCTTCGACCGGAGACAGATCGCAGTTGTTGGCGACGAAGGCATTTTGCGCCGCCTTGCGCAACGCCTGCTCGACGACAGGATGGCGGCCGCCCTCGATGCGGAAATCCTGGCTGTCGTCCACCACCGGGCGGCAATACGCCTGCTCGTCGGCAAGCGCCGCGAGCGACGCCGAAACATCGACCACCGCAATCGCAAGCGCTGCCGACTTGATCGAATCGGCCGCCTTCACCACGGCTTCCGTGAGCTGGTCAAAAATGCCGAGTTCGATTGCCAGCGCCTTTTCGGCGGCGTTGGCGATGCGGCTTTCGAGATCGGACAGCTCGACAGTGGTGAACCGCATGGCGTTGGCGATGGTCTGGCGATGGATGAACCGCGCGCGTCGCTCCGGCGTCTCCGTCAGCGCACCGGCGGTGCCTGCCGTCAGCTCAATGAAGTAGCCCAGCACATTGTTGTGCTTGATCTTCAGCGACTTGACGCCGGTTTCCTCCGAATAGGAGGCCTGTAAGCCCACGATCACCCGGCGCGACTGATCGCGCAATTCCCGAAGCTCATCGAGATCGGCGAGCGCACCATCGCGAACGAAACCGCCGTCGCGCTTCAATAGCGGGAGGTCTTCGGCCAGCAGGCCGGCAAGCTGGTCGGTCAGTTCGAAAGGCACGGCGCCAAGACCGGCAAAGGCTTTTGCAAGCTCCGATGGAAGACGCTTGGCCGACAGCATCGCAGCCAGCGAGCGAGCCGCCTCGAGCCCCCTCAGCACCGCCGCGAGATCGCGCGGTCCACCGCGATCGAGCGCCAGCCGCGACAGAGCACGCGGCATGTCGGGCGCGTGTTTCAGCTCCTGTCTGATGTCGTCGGTCAGGCGTTGCTCGTCGAGGAAAAACGAAATGGAATCGAGCCGCTCGTTGATGCGCTCGGCATGGGTGAGCGGCGACATGAGCCGTTCGCCGAGCAAGCGGGCTCCACCGCCGGTCACGGTCCGGTCGATGGCTTTGAGCAGCGAGCCGTTGCGGTCGCCGGAAAGCGTTTTGACCAGTTCCAGATTGGCGCGCGTGGCCGGATCGATGAGCAGGGTGGAAGCGGCGTTTTCGCGCTCGGGATAACCAAGTGCCGGCCGCTCGGCCAGCTGGGTCTTCTCAACATAGGCGATCGCGGCCGCACCCGCCGACAGCTCGGCACGGCTGAAAGTGCCAAATCCATCGAGTGCTTTGATATCATAATAGCGTGCTATGCGACTTTCCGCCGTCGCGGAATCAAATAGCACAGCGGGCTGTGGACTGACTGTCTTGCCGAGGATATCGAAGGTCGGGCGCAATTCGGCATCGTGAAACAGCGTGTCGGCGACGACCAGTTCCTTGGGGTCGATGCGCATGATGTCGGAGAGCAGCCGATAGACATCGGTCTCTGTCAGCCGGAAGATGCCGGTCGAAATATCGATCCAGGCGAGCGCATATTGCGGGCGGTCACCGCCCTTGATACGCGCCAGCGTCATCAGGTAGTTGGTGTCGCCGGGATTGAGCAGCTTCTCCTCGGTGATCGTGCCGGGCGTCACCAGCCGCACGACATCGCGCTTGACGACCGACTTGCCGCCGCGTTTCTTGGCCTCGGCGGGATCTTCGATCTGCTCGCAGACCGCAACACGATAGCCGAAACCGATCAGCTTCTGCAGATAATCGTCTGCGGCATGCACCGGTACACCGCACATCGGGATATCGATGCCGAGATGCTGGCCGCGCCGCGTCAGGGTGATGCCGAGCGCGCGCGACGCCTCGACCGCGTCCTCGAAGAACAATTCGTAGAAATCGCCCATGCGGTAGAACAGCAGGCTGTCGGCGTTGTTCGCCTTGATCTCGATATATTGCTCCATCATCGGCGTGGCCGAAAGACGGCTCTCTTCCGTGGCCAATTGGGCAACTGTCAGGGCATCGAAATTTGTCATACTGTTCTTTGACAATGGGTGGCGGGTGTCTAAAGTAGGCGACACTAGCCGCAAGGGAGGCGGTGACACAATAAGAGGCTCGGTCAAAAACCAACGAGCCCACAGAAGCTTGGGAGGAAGCATGGAATCGAAGGAAAAGCGCGACCGGAGTCTGCCCACCGTCACCAAGCAGGAGGCGCTGGACTTCCATTCGCAGGGCCGGCCGGGCAAGCTGGAAATCACCCCGACAAAACCGATGGCGACGCAGCGTGACCTGTCGCTTGCCTATTCGCCGGGTGTCGCGGAGCCGGTCAAGGCGATCGCTGCTGACCCCACCACCGCCTACGACTACACGTCGCGCGGCAACATGGTGGCGGTGATTTCCAACGGCACGGCCATTCTCGGCCTCGGCAATCTCGGTGCGCTGGCCTCAAAGCCGGTAATGGAAGGCAAGGCGGTGCTGTTCAAGCGCTTTGCCGACGTCGATTCCATCGATCTGGAGATCGACACGGAGAATGTCGACGAGTTCATCAATTGCGTGCGCTATCTCGGCCCGTCCTTCGGCGGCATCAATCTCGAGGATATCAAGGCGCCGGACTGTTTCGTCATTGAAAGCCGCTTACGTGAGCTCATGGACATTCCGGTGTTTCATGACGACCAGCATGGCACGGCGATCATTGCTGCTGCCGGCCTGATCAACGCGCTCGACCTCACCGGCCGCGACTATAAGACGACCAAGCTGGTTTGCAATGGCGCGGGCGCTGCGGCCATTGCCTGTATCGAACTGATCAAGGCCATCGGCTTCAACCCGGCCAACATCACGTTGTGCGATACCAAGGGCGTTGTCTATCAGGGGCGCACCGAAGGCATGAACCAGTGGAAATCGGCCCATGCCGTCAAGACCAAGGACCGGACACTGGCAGAGGCTATGAACGGCGCCGATGTCGTGCTCGGCCTGTCGGCCAAGGGCACGCTCTCGGAAGCGATGATCCGCTCGATGGCGCCCAATCCGATCATCTTCGCCATGGCCAACCCCGATCCGGAAATCACGCCGGAGGAAGTCGCCCGCATTCGCGACGATGCGATCATGGCCACCGGCCGCTCGGACTATCCGAACCAGGTCAACAATGTGCTCGGCTTTCCCTATATCTTTCGCGGCGCGCTGGATGTGCGCGCCTCGACCATCAACGACGCCATGAAGATCGCCGCCGTCATGGCGCTTGCCAATCTCGCCAAGGAAGATGTGCCAGACGATGTCGCCGCTGCCTATCAGGGCAACCGGCCTCGCTTTGGGCCGAACTACATCATTCCCGTGCCCTTCGATCCACGGCTGATCTCGTCGATCCCGGTGGCCGTGGCAAAGGCCGCCATGGATTCCGGCGTCGCCCGCAAACCGATTGCGGATCTCGACGCCTACGCCAAGCAATTGCGTGGTCGCCGCGACCCGATCGCCTCGACGCTGCAGCGGATTTACGATCGGGTACGCCGCATGCCGAAGCGCGTGGTGTTTGCTGAAGCGGAGGAAGAGCAGGTGATGCGGGCGGCGATCGCCTATGTGAACGAGCAACTCGGCACGGCCATCCTACTGGGACGCGACGACATCATCCAGGCGACGGCTGAAAGGGCGGGGATCGATCTCAATCGGCCCGGCATCCAGCTCATCAATGCCCGCACATCGAAACGGCGCGAGACCTACATCGACTATCTCTATGCGCGCCTACAGCGGAAGGGCTACCTCTATCGCGATGCCCAGCGGCTGATCAACACCGACCGCAACCACTTCGCCGCCTCGATGGTGGCGCTCGGCGACGCCGATGCGATGGTCACCGGCATCACCCGCAACTATTCCACCGCGCTCGACGATATCAGACGCTGCATCGACGCCAAGCCCGGTCACCGGGTGATCGGCGTGTCGCTGGCACTGTGTCGCGGCCGCAACGTGCTGGTGGCCGACACCGCCGTTCATGACATGCCGTCATCGGAAGAGCTTGCCGATATCGCGGAGGAAGCGGCGGGCCTCGCCCGCAAGCTGGGCTACGATCCGCGCGTGGCGATGCTGGCCTATTCCACCTTCGGCCATCCCGAGGGCGAGCGTTCCGAGCGAGTCCGCGAGGCCGTGAAGATCCTCGACAAGAGACGCGTCGATTTCCAGTATGACGGTGAGATGGCCGCCGATGTGGCGCTCAATCCAAGACTGATGGAGCAGTACCCGTTCTGCCGCCTCAAGGGTCCGGCCAACGTGCTGGTGATGCCGGCCTTTCACTCGGCGTCGATCTCGACCAAGATGCTGCAGGAACTCGGCGGCTCGACCGTCATCGGTCCGTTGCTGGTCGGCCTCGACAAACCGGTGCAGATCGCCTCGATGGGCGCCAAGGACTCCGACATCGTCAACATGGCAGCGATCGCGGCCTATAATGCCGGGACATAACCAGGGTAGATACAAGACCCCTCCCAAACCCTCCCCACAAGGGGGAGGCCTTAAGACGGCTTCGTCCCTCTTCTCTCTCAAACGACCGTCCGGTGTGTGAGACATTCATGTGAGCAGAAGACAGCTCAGCGAATTAAGTCCTCCCCCTTGTGGGGAGGATTTAGGAGGGGAATCCTAAGCAAGAAAATAGGCATCGAGCGCATCCATGCTCGATGCCAGTTCCTTGCGGAGCCAGTGTTTGAAGACCTTGACCTTCTGGCTCTCGCGCTGGCCCTTGGCGGTGACGAAATAGTGGCCGAAGCCGGTCCGGGCGCGGATCTTGAAGGGCGCGACGAGCCGCCCCTCGCAGATCGCATCCGACGTCAGCGTCTGCCAGGCGAGCATCGCCCCTTGTCCGGCCATGACGGCATCGATGCAAAGCGATGCTTCATTGAAGAAGTGCCGGGCATTGATCTGTTCGCCGGTAAGCCCTGCCTGATCAAGCCACACGTTCCAACCGAACATCGCCTTGGAATCGATGACCGCCGGCAAGCTGAGGATATCGCTCGGGGTCTTTAGCTGAGCGGCCAGCGAAGGCGCGACCACCGGAAACACCTCCTGCGGCAGGATCAGCTCGGCAGCGACATCCGGCCAGTCGCCCTTGCCCACCCGGATACCGAGGTCGATATCCGAAGTCGCGGGATCGATGAGCCGCATCGTGGCATCGATCCTGAGCACGATATCGGGAAACTGCCGGGCAAAGCTTTCCAACCGCCTGACAAGCCAACGGGCGGCGAACACCGGCGCCACGGAGATCGTCAGGCAATTGTTGTCGCGCCGCTGAGCAAGGGCCACAGCCTCGGACATCTTGGCAAAGCTGTCGCTGAGTCGCGCAAGCACCGGCCCACCAATCTCGGTCGGCACCAGCCCCTTGGGGCGGCGCTCGAACATCAGGTGGCCGAGCTGCGCTTCGACCTTCGATATCTGCTGGCTGACGGCACCGACCGACACGCCGAGCTCATCTGCAGCCGTCTGCAGAGAACCGAGCCGGCCGACTGCTTCAATGGCCCGAAGGCCGTTGAGGTGCACGAGATTTAGATTCTTCATTTAGCTTTTCTAAAGCAGAGGTGATATTTTCTCAATTGAATAAGTAGACACCGAGGTCGATATCTAAAGCATGCAAGACACTCAATCGAGGTGAGTCACCGTGGTGACAGCGCAAAATTCTCCGCCATCCAAATCAATCATCGAAATTGCACTTCGAATGACAGGGACAACGACGATGATGAGCGGATTGAAAAACATGGCTCGCCGCCTCGGCGAGACCGAATATGACGGTGGGACCGATACGTTCCGCGATCCGCTGGCGCATCCCGCGCTCAAGGCAATGTCGTCGCGCGAACTCGCCGACCTGCCGTTTCCGCGCACAGCGGGCACAAGCCGCTGCCGCTAGATCCTTAGCCGGCTGAATAAAAAGCCGGAGCCACCGGGGATGGCCGCTCCGGACCTGCTGAAGGAGGGGTGGATGTTCAGCAGGCGAAACGCTGCGCATCCGCGCCATAGTGATTGACGTACCGGCCGGAAATGCTTTCGATCGGCAGCACGACCAGCACATCCGTGGTGCCGAAGGCTTCATCGACCACCGCGCCTTCGCCGATCATCGCGCCGAGGCGCAAATAGCCCTTGATCAGCGGCGGCATTGCGACCAGCGCCCGTTTGGCGTTGACGGCCTCGTGTGGCATCAGATCCATGTTGCGGCCAAGATCGCCCTTCGCCTTCACCGCCCAGCCGCCGGTTGCCAGCGAGTTGTGATGGAGGAATGACAGCGGCAGCGCGTGCAGTTCCGGAAAACGGCCATGGAAAGAGGCGCAGCCGAACATCACGTCTAGGCCATGCTTGAGTGCGTAGGCCCAGTTGCCCTGCCAGAGCAGTTCGACGGTGCGTTTGGTGCGATAGGGCGCCAGCACGCAGGAACGGCCGAGCTCCATGAAATTCTTGCCGGGATTGCGCGCAATCAGCGGCGCGATATCGAATTCCGATGCCGAATAGAAGCCGGAATGGCGCATCGCCACTTCCTGGCGCAGCAGGCGGTAGGTGGCGACGATCTGGTCGGCCGAATCACCCTCGATCGCCGTGTCGAGCACGATCAGGTGGTCGCAGATTTCATCGAAAGCATCATAGTCACGCCTGGCCCGCATGGCCTCGAGGGGCAGTTCAGCGCCCATTTCCTCGACGAAAACCCGGTAGCGGATGACCTGCGCGGCTTCGATTTCAGCGCGCGTTGTTGCGAGGCGCGTCACCAGCGAACCGATACGGCCCATGACGGCTTCGGACCGGCCGGGCAATGCAATGCGGCTTTCCATGGGAGAGACGATTTCCGCTTTCTGCTCGAAAAGCTCCAGTGTCATACCCGCATCCTTCTATCAGCGATGCGGCTCTATAACCATAGCTCTGAGACAGGATGATGACAGTTGCAGCGCGGAATATTTACCCGGCTCAGAGAGAGCGGGCCCGGTCGGCGGCGAGATGTTCGATCGCTCCGTTGAGGATCTTCGGGCCAGCTGGCTTGACCAGCACGAGATCGGCGCCCGCGGCGAGCAGATTACGGCGGGTGTCATCGCTGCCGTCGGCGGTCAGCACAAGAATCGGCATGCGGGGACGATCCTCCAGCCGCTCGCGCTTGCGCGTCGCCGCGATGAATTCCTCGCAAGTGCCGCCCGGCATCGAATGGTCGGTCAGCACAATGTCTGTAGCGTCTTTGGCCAGTCCGGCCTCGAGGGCCGGGAATGTTTCGGTCAGCCGCACCCGATGCCCGGACCGCTCCAACAACGCCTGCGAGATCATCGCATTGACCGGATCGTCCTCGCCGAGCAGGATGGAAAGCCCCTGCTTCGCATCCGTCGTCGCCAGGTCACGCTGATCCTCGATGGGCTCGGCCGGGAGGACCGGGAAAGCCTCGCGCTTGACGGGCCGCGGTTCGAGACCCTTCAGTTTGCCGGTCAACACATCGATCAGCGATTGCTCGCGCAACGGCCGGATCAGCCAACTGTCGTAGCTGCTGCCAGACATGCGAGCCGGCCGCGATTCGGGATTGACCAGGAATATCCGCTTGACGCTGGCTAGGCCCGGTTCGTGGCTCAGGGTATTGGCAAAGTCCGCGTCCAGCCGATGATCGACGATGATTGCAGAGAAGGGGCCTCGTGTTTCGATCGCCTGACGGGCCTCGCTCAGATCGGCCGCGAGAACAATGCCTGCGCCCAGACCAATCATGGTCTCGCACAGCACCGCCGCAGCCGGACCACGCGGCGCGAACAGCAAGATGCTGGCGCCGGAAAGTTCATCCCCGTCGCGCATCGGCCGCGCATCCCTGCCGACGGGCAGTCGGATCAGGAATGTGCTGCCCTCGCCGATCGCGCTTTCGACCGAAAGGCCTCCGCCAATTTCCGCCATGATGCGCGCCGAAATCGCCAGACCGAGGCCGACGCCGCCTTCGCGCAACCGGCTAAGATTGCCCTGCTCGAACTCACCGAAGATGCGCTGCATTTCCGCTTCGTTCATGCCCGGCCCGCTATCCTTGACCCGAATGACCAGCATCTCGTTTTCCAGAGCGGCCTTGACCAGCACGCCACCTGCCTCGGTGAACTTCACCGCATTGCCAATGACATTATAGAGCACCTGGCGGAACCGGGCGGGATCGAAGGTCAGGATCTCTGGCAGGCTCACCGATATCGTCGAGCCGATCTCGATACCCTTGGCGTGGGCGCGGCTCGAGAGCATCTCCACGGTATTTTCGATCAACGGCCGGATGGCCTCGTCTTTCAAATGCAACTGGAAGCGGCCGGCTGCAATGGTGGAGAAGTCCAGCAGGTCCTCTACCAGTTGGACGAGCGCGGCGCCCGACTGGCGCAAGCCATCAAGATAGTTCGTCTGCTCGGGCGAGAGCTTGGTGCCGGCCAGCAGGTGGCCCATGCCAAGCAGGCCGCTGAGCGGCGTGCGGATTTCGTGGCTGACCGTCGCAATCAGCCGCGACTTGCGATTGCTCTCGTCCTGCGCCTTGAGCCGTGCCTGCTCTCGACGCGCCGCCTCCTGTCGGTCCGCGGTCACATCGCGAGCAACGCTCTGGATGATCAGGTCGCCAAACACGGGATCACGCATCACCACATCCTGCCAGAAATAGACGCAGGGACCCGTGGGGGTCGCGAATTCCACATCGTAACAATGCTCTGCAGCACCCGGCCGGAAGCGGATTCGCAGTTCCTCGCAGGTTCGTCCTTCAGGACGCGCCTGGCCGGCGATCTCGCGAAAGATCCGGTTGGCCGACAGGATGATGCCATCAAGGCTGCGGCTAAGAACAATCTCGCCGAACGCATCGTGAACGGAGCTGAATGGCAGAGCCGCTCCCGGAACGACCTGCCTGCGAAGTTGCCATTCGGGCTGACGCACATCGGACAAGGGAAAATCTTCATACGTCCTGGCGTTGCTGGCGGAGTCCAATTTCTGCGCATAGCCATAGAGGCCCGCGGCAATGGCGCCGGCACCCAGGCAAACGGTGAGGATGACATAGCTTGCATCCAGATGGATGTAGAGCGCCAGCATCAGCACCAGCAATCCCGCCGATATCAGGATGTAGGGAAGAAGATTCTCCTTCTCGCCGCGGTCAGCGAGTGGAGGAGGCGGGCCGATCGGCCGCCGGGCCGGCCTGTCAGGTATGCGGCCGGGCTTCGAATCACCATCATCCGGCGCGGCCTGCTCGGCTTCGAGGGCCGGTTGGCTGAACGCCGTCGCAACGCGGTGTTGAAGTTTCTTGGCTTCGCTCATGCCCCGGTTTTAGCATGAGGCGACTTACAAAGCCTTGCGGAGTGTTGTTAACGAATCATCTCAGCTCTGCTCGGCAGGCTTGCGGTGCAGGAAGATTTCGGAGAAGCCGACGGCGATCGCCCCCAAGGTAATCAGGCTGTCGGCGAGGTTGAAGACGGCAAACGACCATGTTTCGGTGTAAAACAGAACGTAGTCCACCACATGTCCGTAAATGAAACGATCGACGATGTTGCCGACGGCACCCGCGACGATCATGGCAAAGCCGAGGTGCATGAGGCCGGCCGATCGGTTCGCACCCTTCCACCACCAGAAGATGAGAAGCACGATCAGCAGCCGCATGACAACGATCGCCCAGCCGCTCATACCGGAAAGAAAGGAAAAGGCCACACCCTCGTTCCAGGTGCGATAGAGCGCAAGATAGGGAATAACCGGCACCGCCTGCTGGAATGGCAGCGACACCTCGACCAGATACTTGATGAGCTGGTCGATCAGCACCATGGCAACAATAAACATGCCAGCCATTAAGGGACGGGCAAAAAATGCTCTTTTCTCAGGCATCGGCATCGCCAAGCGTCAGGAGGTGGCGGCGTGCCTCAAACAGCATGACTGCCGTGGCAACCGCGAGATTGAGTGAGTCGGCGCGCCCCTGTTGCGGAATGCGCACCCTGGTCCCGGCGGCCTCTGCGAGATCATCGGGCAGGCCGGCCTGCTCGTTGCCCATCAGCAGCACGACGGGCCTGGATTTGTAATCGGCGGTGCGGTAGTCGATCGCGCCCTTGAGGTGGGTGGCAACCATGTTGGTGCCGGATGTCTTTTGCCATGTGACGAATTCGGCCGCGGTGGCGCGGACAAGCGGCATGGAAAACACCGAGCCCATCGTCGCCCGCACGGTCTCGAGCGAAAACGGGTCGGTGGTCTCGCCGACGAGGATCACGCCGGAGGCGCCGGAGGCGTCAGCGGTGCGGATGATCGTGCCGAGATTGCCGGGGTCCCGCACGCGGTCGAGCGCCACCCAGGTCTCTCCGGGCTTCGGCTTGATATCGGCGAGGTTGTGCCAGCGGGATTCAAATATGCCCACGACCATCTGCGGATTATCGCGCCTTGTGACCGATGACAGTACCTTCTCGGTAACTTCCAGAACGAGGCCACCCGTGGCGATCGTCCGGGACGCCGCCTTTTCGATCAGCGGCTTGCCGATGCCAGCCTTGGAATACATCAGCGTATCGATCTTCCAGCCGGTTTCCAGCGCATCAAGCACGAGTTTCAGGCCTTCGGCCATGAAGGTGCCGCTGCGCTCGCGGTTCTTCTTTTCGCTGAGCGCCTTGATATCCTTGATGATCGGATTGGCAAGCGAGGTGATCTCCTTGACCTGCCCCGGCCGGCGCGGGCCGTCGTCGTTGTTTCTCTGGTTCATGCTCTTGTCCAGCGGCTGAAAAGGGAGGTGGATAGCGCACGTGCGGCCTGATCCGGCATCGTCGGGTGCTCGCGGATGATCAGTTCGCCGGATTCGACCAGGCCGCCCATGCCGCGCATCGTCTCCATCATCAGTTCATGCATGGAATAGAAGCTGGCGCGGATCGAATAGGCCGTCAGCACCAGGCCGATCGGCTTGGGCGACAGCAAGTCACGACAGATGTCGAGCATGACAGGCAGGTGGTCGAACAGTTGCCAGACCTCACCATCCGGGCCGCGACCGAATTTCGGCGGGTCAGTGAGGATGATATCGTAGGTGTTGCCGCGTCTGCGTTCGCGTTCGATGAATTTCATCGCATCATCGAGGATCCAGCGGATCGGCCGATCGGTAAGCCGCGCCAGAGTCTGGTTTTCCTTGGCCCAGTTGATGGCTTTCTTCGACGCATCGACATGGGTGACCTCCGCACCGGCTTCGGCGGCGATCAACGAGGCGACGCCCGTATAGCCGAAGAGGTTGAGAACCTTGGGCTTGCCGCCACGCGCGCGGATCTGGTCGGCCATCCACGACCAATGGACGATCTGCTCCGGAAAGACGCCAGTGTGCCGAAACGATGTGAAGCGGCCGAAGAAATCGACGCCCAGCAATTTCATCGGCCAGGTTTCGCCATAGGCTTCGCGCGGAAAGCGCCAGCGACCCATGCCTTCCTCGTCGGTGTCGCCGGTGAAGATAGCATCGGCCTTGTCCCAGGCACTCGGGGGAAGGGCTTTCGGCCAGAGTGCCTGTGCCTCGGGGCGAACAACGGAGATATCTCCGTAACGCTCAAGCTTGACGCCGGCGCCGGAATCGAGAAGCCGGTAGCCCTCCTCACCGGATGTTTCCAGGATGACGGGCGTCTTTTCCTGAGGACGTGCCCCGTCGCGTCGTGGCAGCGTGATCTGTACGGCAGGGATTGCCTCGCGCTCGCGCCTGGGACGCGGTTCGTCGGCCGATGGCACTTCTTTCTTCGGACGTTCCGTTGGCTTCGGCTTGGCGCTATGGGAGGTAGCCGGCCGGGCGCTGGCGCGGTTGTCCGGTCGGTTGCCCGAGGGCTTTGTCCCGCGCAGGTGGTTCTTGCTCTTCACGCTGTCTCTATTTCTCATTTATGCGACATCGTCGTTGAAATAGCACCGCTCGGCCTCTTGGCAAAGCGCTTTGACAACGGCAATAAGGACGAAAGCACGACAAAGCAGGGAGAACACCATGGAAATGTCCGGAGAAGAGCGGATTGCCGCCAGCAGAGACCGCGTCTGGGCCGCACTCAACAACCCCGACATCCTACGTCGCTGCATCCCCGGATGCGAGACGCTCGAGGCAAGTTCGCCGACCGACTTTGCAGCGACCGTAAAAATCAAGGTCGGTCCGGTTTCGGCCTCATTCAAGGGCAATGTCACGCTCTCCAACCTCAACCCACCGGAAAGCTACACGATTTTTGCCGAAGGCTCCGGCGGCATTGCCGGATTTGCCAAGGGCGGCGCCGATGTGGTGCTGACGGCAGACGGCGACGAGACAGTCTTGACCTACAAGACGACAGCCAAGATCGGCGGCAAGCTGGCCATGCTCGGCTCGCGGCTGATCGATTCGTCGTCCAAGAAACTTGCGGGGCAATTCTTCGAAAAGCTCACCAAGGTCATCAACAAGGGCATTGCCTGAGCTTCGCCTGTTGAAAGGCGGATGATGGGCCTGATCTTCATGTTGCGAAACCGACTGTCGTTTTGAGCGCCGATCCGTTACAAGAACGTCGACCTGTTCGATCTGGAAAAATGACGATGAATGCGCAGCAGTGCTCGTGGATCAGACTGTGACGGAGGATTTGGCCTTGCCGTCGGTTGCGCTTGCCCGGCTCGGCTGGTCCGATTTCTTCGCCTCGCAGATCGATCCCCAAGACGCTGGTCTGGCAGCGAGACGTATCTCTGCCGTCCACCGGGCGCGGATCACGGCAATCGACGCAAATGGACCGGTCGCGCTCAAGCTGGCGCTCGATGCGAACACATCCCACTATGCAGTGGGGGACTGGGTGCTGGCCGATCCCGAGACCGACATGTTCGTCCGGCGTCTTGAACGCAAGACCGTGCTGCAGCGCCGCACCGAGGGCCGGGACGGACAACAGCTTGCAGCCGCCAATGTCGACACGCTGTTCATCGTTACCTCCTGCAATGACGATTTCAATCCGGCGCGGCTGGAGCGCTACCTGGCGCTTGCCAATCAGGCGGACACCAATCCGGTCATCGTATTGACCAAGGCTGATAAAACAGCCGATGCCGATACCTATGAACAACAGGCACGCGCCCTGCAGCGCGATCTGCCGGTTGTGGTTCTGAACGCCAAGACGGCGGATGCTGCGAAGGCGTTGGGGCCATGGTGCGGTCCGGGCCAGACGGTGGCGCTGGTCGGCTCCTCCGGTGTCGGCAAATCGACGCTGGTGAACACATTGGCTGGCATGGACGATGAGAGCGGACAGAAGACCGGCGAAATCCGCGAGCATGATGCCAAGGGCCGGCATACGACGACGTCGCGATCGCTACATGCGATTGCCGGCGGTGGCTGGGTGATCGACACACCGGGAATGCGGACGCTTTATGTCAGCGACGCCTCAGACGGCATCGATACGCTGTTTGCCGAGATCACCGACCTGGCGCCGCTGTGCAAGTTTCGCGACTGCACCCACGCACACGAGCCTGGATGTGCCGTTCAGGCTGCGGTGGCCGCTGGCACATTGCCTGCCGAGCGTCTTGCCCGCTGGCGCAACATGCTTGAGGAAAACCGCAGCAAGACTCCGGTCATGGTCGGTGCACGCGGCAATAAAAGCGTCCGCAAAAATAAATATTGAGCAGGTCAACGACTGTCGGCAGGTGATGCTGCGCCGACAGACCCGAAGCAACCTGAATATCGATAGTCGATTGCCATGGGTCGATAATTAGTGCTTATCGCGACAATTGCTTCACTGCATTGAAACAGCACCTTACGAAACCTAAATATAATCCAGTGCCGAAGCGGCCATTCAATTCGATTTTGACGAAATCGCGAGCCCGTCTTCTTCAGTGCTCATCCCCGTTTCAATCAAGTCCGGTTCAGCAGCATGCTGAGGCCGCTATCCCGGGAGATACCCATGTCTGACAAAAAAGATACCAAGACGACCGCCGATCAGCCTTACGAGCCGATCGCGTTTGCCAAGAAGCATCGCATATCGGTCGAGGATGCACAGGCCATCATCAGGAAATATGGCACGGACCGAAAGTCCGCCGACAAGGAAGCCCGACGCGTCGCCGTCTGATTTTGGCGGCATGAACAGACCGCCTGGTTGAGATGCATAGCCCCGCAAAAAAGCGGGGCTATTTTCTTATAGTCCGTTGTGTCGATCAGAATGCCGGTTGGACGCTGTCGACATTTTCCTTTGTGACGACGGTCAGCGGGATAGGCAGGCGTGCGTTTACGTCCTTGCCGTCGAGGATCTCAGCCATCGTGTTGATGGCGAGCTTGCCGTCTTCGTCCGGCGACTGGACGATCGTCGAATACATTTCGCCCGAGCGGATCGACTCGAAGGCGTCCTTCTGGCCATTGATGCCAACGATCGGCGGCGTAGGCTTGCCCGGATTTGCTTCCTTCCAGGCATCGATGAAGCCGCGTGCCATCGTGTCGTCGTTGGAGTAGACGCCGGTGATCTTGTCGCCGAAGCGGGTGATGAGGTCGCGGCTGGCGACGAGAGCCTTCTGCTGGTCGAAATCGGCATTGACCGTGTCGAGGATCTCGATCTTGCTGCCGGTATCGGCAAGCTGTTTCTTGAAGCCATCCACGCGGCCGATCGTCGTGCCGTTGCCTGCCTGACCGGCGATGACAACGACGCCACCCTGGCCGTTCAGCGCCTTGCTGAGCGAGTCGGCGGCCATCTTGCCTTCTTCATAGACGTCGGGGCCGGTGAACGACTTGATGAAAGCATTGGCCTGCTCGGCCATCGGCGAATTGATCAGGATGGCCGGAATATTGGCCTGCTGGGCGCGTGCCAGACCCGGAATATAGGCCTGCGGATCAAGCGGCCACAGAATGATGCCATCGACGCGGCGGGCGATGCAGGTGTTGAGCTGATCGGTGCCGGTCTGGACGTCGAAATTCTGGCTAAGGCTCAGGATCTCGAGGCCCAGTTCCTTGGCGCGGGCTTCCAGAGCCTTGTTGGCCGGGGTGGCATAAGCGTGCGAATCGGCCGCCGTGACGTAGCAGACTGTCTTGGCCGCAGCGAACGACGTGGATGCGAGAAGAGCAAGAGATGCGACTGCGAAGAGCTTCCGTGTATGCGCAATCATTGTGTTTCCTCCATTAATGATTGGTAGTCGGGGATGCCAGCGCAGGGCCTTCCGTGCTGGCGAGCGGTTTTGTTCTGATCGTCCGGTCAAGCACGACGAGCAGGATCAGGATCAGGCCTGAAACGACCTGCTGGACGTAGGCGGGCACGGACTGGAACTCCATGGCCGTGGTCATCGATGCGATGGTGAGAATGCCGCCCAGCGTGCCGAGCGCCGAGCCTCGGCCGCCCTCGATACGCGTGCCACCGACGACGACGGCGGCAATCACCACGACCGTCAGGTCAGCGCCAAATACCGGCGATCCTGTATTGGTCGAAAGGCTCTGCAGCACACCGGCAACGCCTGCAAGCGTGCTTGCAAAGACAAATCCCCAGAAGAAAATCCGGTTGGAATTGATGCCGCTGGCCTCGGCTGCCATGGCGCTTGAACCCACCGCGAACAAGTTGCGGCCCGACACGGTATAGACGAGCCAGAAATGCAGGAGCACGATGGCGACCAGGAACAGGGCGCTGCGAAGCGTAAAGACTTCAAGATAAATCTGGCTGATGGTCAACGAGAACATCATGTCGATGCCGCTGACCGGCTGGCTCTCGGTCAGCGAATGGGCGATCGAGCGGAACACCAGCATTGACGCCAATGTCGCCACCAGCGAATTGATGCCGAGACGCACGACCAACAGGCCGTTGATGACGCCAGCCAGCGCACCGGTAAGGACGCCGACCACGGCAGCAAGGCCAATGCCCAATGCAGGCTGCAGAATGATCGCCACGATGCCGGAGACAGCAAACACCGCGCCACCCGACAGATCGATCTGGCCACAGATCAACAGCACCGTCAGGCCGATGGCGATCAGGCCCATCGCTGCGGCACGGTCCAGCCCGAGGCTCAATGTGACGACACTGAGAAAGCCGGGAACGAAAATAGCCGAGAGGATCAGCGTTGCCAGCAGGATGAAGCCGACGCGGTAGCGCAGCGCGAGCGAAAGAACCCTCATGACACGACTCCCCGCTTGCGCAGCGCCAGATCGGCCCCGACTGCCCCGGCAATCAGGATGCCGAGCGCCAATCCCTGCACCGGGGTGCGCACGCCCTGCAGGACCATGACATTTGTCAAAAGCTGCACAAAGACCAGCCCGGCAATGGCGCGCGGAACGCTGCCAAAACCACCGACGATGGAGACGCCACCGACCACGACGGCAGTGATGGCGTTGAATTCATAGCCCGTGCCGACCATGGGCCGGGCAGCCTGAAGGGTGAGCCCGAGCAGGCCACCGCTGACACCGGCCGCAAGACCTGTGAACACGAAGGCGCCAGCCTTGACCGCCCGCACCGGAACGGCGCTGGCTTCGGCGGCGGAATAATTGCCACCGGTCGCCATCGTCCAACGTCCCCAGAACGTATGCGACAGGATGAGGTGGCCGACAAACGCGATGATGATGAAAAGCACGACGACCATCGGTATGCCGAACAGCCGCGACTTGATGAAATCGGCAGAATGCGGATCCGCACCATAAACGATGACACCGCCGACCATGGCCTGAACAATGCCGAGAATGATTGTTCCCATGCCCAGCGTGACGATGATGGCGTTGACGCGGGCGTAGCCGATCAGCAAGCCGTTGATAAGGCCCGTCGCGCCAGCAACCAGCACTGCCACAAGAAATGCGCCGCCGGTTCCGAGCTGCGTTTGCAACGCCAGCGACAGGATTGCCCCGCAAGCGATCGTGGCCGGCACCGAGAGATCTGCGAGGCCGCCGACCACGAGCACATAAGTCATCGCCACCACGACGATGCCGACGATCGACATATTGGTCAGCACGTTGAGCAGATTGCCGGTCGTGAAGAACACCGGGCTGGTGAGGCTGCCGAAGACGATCACCGCCAGAATGATGAAAGGCAGGCCGCCGCGGGCGACAAGGTCGAGATATCGACTGGCGCGAGAAAAACGTGCGCCCGACGAGGGCTGCCGGACAACCGAGGTCACATCACTCATGCATATTCCTCCCCGGTGGCCAGGGACATGATTTTTTCTTCTGAAAGTTGATCGCGCGTGAGCGGACTTGCCGCCCGCCCTTCATGCATGACAACGACGCGGTCGCAGACCGCCAGCACCTCAGGCAGTTCGGACGAGATCATCAGGACCGCTATGCCCTCGGCAACGAGTTCACCGACGATCGAGTGGATGTCAGATTTTGCCCCGACATCGACACCGCGGGTCGGTTCGTCGAGAATCAGCAGAGCGGGCTTGGCCGCCAGCCATTTCGCGAGTACCGCCTTCTGCTGGTTGCCACCCGACAACGTGCCGATGCGGCGCTCGGGGTCGGCCGGAACGATGGAGAAGCGCTCGGCATATTGCTGCGCCAGCTGCTTTTCCCGGGGATAATCGATCCATCCGAGACGCGCGAGGGCGCGGATGATCGGCAGGCTGATATTCTCGCGCACGGACATGCCCGGTACGATGCCGTCGGACTTTCGATCTTCAGGAACATAGGCAATGCCGGCACGCACGGCCGCCGCGGGTGAACGCGGATCGACGGCGACGCCATTGATTCTGATCGAGCCCGCAGTTGCCCGCGAGAGCCCGAAAATCGCGCGCGCAACCTCAGTGCGGCCAGCACCGACGAGACCCGTCAGGCCGACGATTTCACCGGCACGAACATCAAAGCTGACACCGGAAAAATGTTCGCCATCGCTGAGATTTTCGACTTCAAGCACCGGCGCGCCGATCGACGCCTGGGCTTTCGGGAAGAGGTCGCTGACGTCGCGGCCAACCATCAGGCGGATCATGTCGGAAGATGTCACGCCTGTGATCGGACGGGTTTCGATCATCGCGCCATCGCGCAGCACCGTCACCTCGTCGGCGATATCAAGCACCTCGCGAAGGCGATGACTGATATAGATGATGGCGATGCCGGCATCGCGCATCTTGTGCAAAACGCTGAACAGGGTGCTGGCCTCATGCTCACTGAGGCTCGATGTGGGTTCGTCCAGCACGATGATCCGCGGCCCGGCGGAATAGGCCTTGGCGATCTCGACCAACTGCTGCTGACTGACGGTCAGATCGCCCAGCCGCTTGTTGGGGTCGATCGTAGCACCGAGTTCGTCAAGCACGCGCTTCGTGTTGCGGATCATCTCACCGCGATCGACCATGCCGCGTTTTTTGGGCATACGCCCGAGAAAGACATTCTCCGCCACACTCAGATCAGGCACCAGATTGAGCTCCTGGTGTACCATACGAACGCCCAGCTTCTGGGCGTCGCCGGGGTTGTGCATGCGGACCTCAGCGCCATTGATCTCGATCGTGCCTGACGTGGGCGCATAGGAACCGCTGAGGATTTTCATAAGCGTTGACTTGCCCGCACCATTCTCGCCGACGATGGCGTGGATTGTGCCGAAACGTACAGTCAGGCTGACATGGGAAAGCGCCCTGACGCCAGGAAACTGCTTGCTGATGTCGAGCATGCGAAGCGCGGAATGCATGGATGTCATGTCGCCCCACCCCTCACGCCGGCATGCCGCTGTGACATTGGTCATGCGGCGCGGCAGTTAAGATAACGAATTGATATTGCATCATCTTCCGCCCTGAATCCCGCCCACCTGAAGCAAGCGGTCCTCATGCGAGAAGACCGCTCGCCGCGTACGCTCATACCCTCCCGAGGACGCGGCGAAAACGTCATTACACTAGTATAACAGTGCTAGCAAGAGCGATTTCTCCGCTGCCTGGATTTGTCTGCGAGAGGGCCCCAAACGCGCCGCTATTGGTCGGCCCACGTTGACATTCTAGTATAATTATCCCATCGTCAGAGTGATCATTCACCTCTTGCAGCAGAAGCGACGATGGCCACGGACGCACCAAATCTCAATCGCACGCTTCCGCTTCGTGACCAGATTTATCAATATATTCGCGGGCTTATCGTCAGCGGGCAGATGCGGCCGGGCGACGCAATCAACGAAGTGTCGATTGCCGAGCAACTCGGCGTGTCACGTACGCCGGTGCGTGAAGCCGTCAAACGCATCAGTGACGAGGGCCTGGTCAACGTGTTTGCGCAGACGGGAACCTTCGTGGCGCCGATCAGCCTCAAGGAACTTGAGGAAGCCTATGTCATCCGGAGCGCTCTGGAAATGGAAAGTGCCAAGCGCGCTGCCTCCAAGCTGACCGCACATCACGCCGAATTGCTGGAAGACAATATCGTCGCCCATGAGTTGGCGATCTCGCGTGCGAGGTATGCCGAGGCCATTCGTCTGGACGACGTTTTCCATCGCACCATTGCCGAGATCAACGACTTCCAGATGCTGTGGAGAGCGGTGGATATCTCGAAGGCGCAGATGGATCGCGGCCGTTACATGTCCATCCCCAAGCCGGGCTATGGCGAGATCACGATCCAGCAGCACAGATTGATCCTGAAGGCGTTGCAGCGCCATGACGGCGTGGCTGCGGCCGCAGCGATGCGCGAGCACCTCAACACCTCGCTGCGCAATGCCCTTGAGATCGCCGCCGTTACAATGGAATAGCAAAAACTCAATCTGGCAGCCGGTCGCACAATCATCTTGATCCGCCTGTTACACTAATATAACAGTTGCTCCGACTTGATTTCGGGCTGCATACGAGGAGACATGCATGAACAGGATTGATCTCGATGGCCAGCATGCGGTGGTGACCGGCGGCGCGCAAGGTCTGGGCTTTGCCATGGCCAGGCGGTTTGTCGCTTCCGGCGCGACGGTCACGCTCTGGGACCTGGATGCCGCTCAGCTGGCGACGGCCAAGGAGGCGTTGGGGTCTGCCGCGACCACCATCGTCGTCGACATATCCGACTGGAACCAGGTCGATGCGGCCCGCCAGACGACGGAAGAGATTGCAGCACCGGCCTCGATCCTCGTCAATTCGGCTGGCATCGCCGGCGCCAATGGACCGGTCGATAGCTACGAAATCGATATGTGGAAGAAGATCATCGACATCAATGTCAACGGCACCTTCTACGTCAATCGCGCCCTGGTGCCCGGCATGAAGGAGCGCAATTACGGCCGCATCGTCAATATCGCCTCGGTCGCCGGCAAGGAAGGCAACCCCAATGCCGCCGCTTACTCCGCGTCCAAGGCCGCGGTAATGGGCTTCACCAAATCTCTCGGCAAGGAACTGGCAGGCTTCGACATCGCGGTCAACTGCATCACGCCGGCCACGGCCCAGACCCGCATTCTCGAACAGCTGAAGCCGGAATTCATCGAATACATGCGCTCGCGTATTCCCCGCGGCCGCTTCCTTGAGGTCGATGAAGCCGCATCGATGGTTGCCTGGCTGGTGTCGAAGGAGAACAGCTTCACCACCGCCTCGACCTTCGACCTCTCCGGTGGACGCACGACATATTGATCTCGCGCCGCTGACAATCACGAACACAACTTCGAATAGGCACCATGGCTCGCTTCATAAAGCTCACCAACGCTGACAACATTGTGCTGGCCGTCGACCCCTTCAATCCAGGCGACCAGGCAGAGGCCGTCGCGGCGAAGGTCCGCGTTCCCCGGGGCCACAAGATGGCAATCCAGCCGATCGCGGAGGGTGCGCCCGTGGTGAAATATGGCCAGGTAATCGGCTTTGCCAGCAGCCCGATCGAACCTGGCGACTGGGTGCATGAGCACAATGTGTATGTGCATGAATTCGAGCGTCAGTATGTGTTCGGCGACCGCCTCAAGGAAACGTCTTTCGTTGCGAAATCAGAGCGGGCGACATTTCAGGGCTTCAAGCGCGAGAGCGGCCGATTCGGCACGCGCAACTACATCGCCGTGCTGACCTCGGTGAACTGTTCGGCGAGCGCTGCCCGCTTCATTGCCGAACAGGTCAATCACTCAGGCCTGCTGGATGACTATCCGAATGTCGATGGCGTGATTTCGCTGGTGCATGGCACGGGCTGCGGGCTTGACGTCAACGGCCCGGCCTATGACCTGCTGAAGAAGACCCAATGGGGTTTCGCCATCAATCCCAATGTCGGCGGGGTGTTGATGGTCGGGCTCGGCTGCGAAGCGTTCCAGATCCCGCGCTGGATGAAATCGTATGGAGTCGAGGAAAACACGACATTCCGCACGCTGACCATCCAGGAGGCAGGAGGGACACGCAAGACGGTGGAAGCCGGTGTCGAAGCGATCAGGGCGATGCTGCCGCAGGTCAACGCCGCAAGCCGCACCACCGCGCCGGCGTCTGAATTGATGCTGGCCCTGCAGTGCGGCGGCTCGGACGGCTATTCCGGGATTACCGCCAATCCCGCTCTTGGCGCAGCGGTCGACATGCTGGTCGCTCAAGGCGGCACCGCCATTCTCTCCGAGACGCCGGAGATCTACGGTGCCGAACATCTGCTGACCCGCCGCGCGGGATCGCGCGCCGTCGGTGAAAAACTCGTCGAGCGCATCCGCTGGTGGGAAGACTACACTGCCCGCCACAATATGGAGATGAACAACAATCCGTCACCGGGCAACAAGCTCGGCGGCCTGACGACGATACTGGAGAAGTCGCTCGGCGCCTCCGCGAAGGGGGGCTCGAGCAATCTCATGGCCGTCTATGAATATGCCGAACTTGTTGACCAACCCGGCCTGGTTTTCATGGATACGCCGGGCTATGACCCGGTTTCGGCGACCGGCCAGATCGCCGGCGGCGCCAATGTGCTCTGTTTCACCACGGGCCGTGGCTCGGCCTTCGGCTGCAAGCCGACCCCGTCCATCAAGCTCGCGTCCAACTCATTCATTTATGAGCAGATGAACGAGGATATGGACATCAATTGCGGCGATGTGCTCGACGGGGTCTCGCTGGAAGCCAAGGGCCGGGAAATATTCGCCGAAATCCTGCGCGTGGCCTCCGGCGCAAAGACGAAGTCGGAAATGCTCGGCTACGGCGACAATGAATTCGTGCCCTGGAGCGTCGGCGCCACCATGTAGCGCCTCAATGTTGGGATCTGGATATGCAGCGCATGGGACTATGCATCGGGCTGAAATCCGGCGTCATCGAGCGGTACAAGGAGTTGCATGCGGCCGTGTGGCCGGATGTGCTTGCCGTTATCACCAAGGCAAACATCCGTAATTATACCATCTTCTTGCGCGAACCGGAAAATTTGCTGTTCGCCTACTGGGAATATCACGGCGACGACTTCAACGCCGATGCCGCCGAGATGGGGAGGGCGCAAGCCATGCGTGAGTGGTGGAAGATCTGCGATCCCCTGCAGGAGCCGCTGGCAACGCGTAGAGACGGCGAATGGTGGGCTGGCATGGTCGAGGTTTTCCACCTCGATTGATTGCAGTCGACGAGGTCTTTGGCCGCAGCTCGTTTTCGCCGCCGCACGATCTCGACGCGACTTTGTCCGGCAACGGCAGCCAAGACGTTAGGTCTCTGAAGCCCAACAAGGGCCCTGGTCACGCTCTTGTTTCTTGCACAAATCGACTGGAAAATCGCGAGGCTTGGGTGATCTGATCAGACCGGGACCAGTCCGTGGCGGAGCATGATCTCATTGGCCTTGGCAAGGTCTGGTTTGCCGGGCACGTTCACCACTTCGGCAATTTCCTCGAAGTAACGCCGTCCAATTGTACCCGGCGTGATGGTTGCCAGGACCTTGGCCGTATCATCATGCAGGTTCTCGTGATGGTGCACCGCCCCACGCGGAATGAATATGGCGTCGCCTGCGCGAATCTCGCGTGTTTGCCCGTCTACGATGACAGTGAGCGTGCCCTCAAGACCGTAGAGGAATTCGTCGGCATCGCGATGATGATGCGGAGCGGGAACGCGCGCCCGGGATGGCACTGTGAATTCGAACACCGTCGCTCCGACCTCATTGATGAGAAAATGCAGTTCGAGTTGCCCGATCCGCACAATATCGTTCGATATCGCTTCCATATGAGGCCTCCACAATATAAAGTAACTTTACGAAATGAGTAAAGTGACTTTACATAGATGTCAATCCTATTGCCCCCGAATTCAGTTCCCGATGCGTTGCCTGGACCGCCGTTCTTCGGTGCGCTGCTGCGCGTTGTCTGGCAGCATGTGCGAGACCGCATGCTGCAAGCCATTCATGAAGCGGGATTTGCTGACTTCCAGGAGGCACATTTTGCCGTGTTCTCGTTTCCGCTACCGGATGGCATGAGACCGTCCGAGCTCGCGCGTCAAAAGCGGATGTCGCGACAAGCTGTGAACTATCTGCTCAGCCAACTTGAAGAACTGGGCTATGTCGAGCGGCGCGCAGCCGACGGCAGCGATCGCCGGCTGGTCTACCTGACGCCACGGGGACATGAAGTGGTCGCAGCCATTTTCGGATGCCTTCGGCAATTGCATGAGCAATGGTCCGAAGAGGTTGGAAAGGAGCGCTTCGATGATTTCGTAGATGTGTTGAGGCAGCTGTCGACCAAAGCACAGGAAGCGACAAACCGCTGAAAAACCCGAGTTTGCAACGCTGCTGGGGCGGACGTACCTGCCTTGTCGAACAACACGGCTTCACTAAGGCTCGGGACCAAACCACAGCTAGGAACCAGGAAGACCAGCTTTCGACAGCATTTCAAGGAACCTGGAGTGATGATGATCCTTCACATAGCGAGGCACAAAGCCAGGGCAGACATTGCGTAGATTGAGATTTGGAAGTTGCGACAGGCAGTGATGGATGGCGCGCGACGCTTCCTCGTTGTTTCCAGTTGCCGAAGCCGTCGCAGCCCAGTAAAGGGCACCGCGAACGAAGCCCGGCTTTGCCCTGACCACCCTGCGAGCGACTTCGAGCGCCCGCCGATCGTCGCCGCCGGCAAACAGCGCCAAGGCCAAGCCGTGGTGACGCCAGAAGTCGATGACATCGTAGGTTCCCAGCCGGATGGCCTCGTTGGCCTCGTGCATTGCTTCGCTGACCTGTCCGCGCAAGGCAAAGAGCATCGAAATATCGCCGTGGCCACTGGGATAGCTCGGATTGAGGCTGATCGCATGTTGGCATTCGGCGATCGCCTCATCGATACGGCCGGAATTTTCGAGAGCGAATGACAGGATGCATCGGGCAATCTCATCGTCCGGCACCGCTCTCACCGCTTCTTCTGCCAGCGCCAGCGCATGCTCGATCTGCCCCTCTCGAGGCAGCGCGCCAAACGCCACGGCCATGGACGTTGCGATCGAGAGCGTCCGCTTTGCACGAGCGTTGTCGGGCCCTATCGAAAGGGCCGCTTCGGCGAGATCCTTTGACATCAGGAGCGAATCCCGGGTCATCTCAAAATATTTCATGAGAGCTTCGTTCACCAACCTGCGCACTTCGGGGGCGCCCGGCGGGCTCTTGTCTCGAACTTTCCAGTTTGTCAGTTGAAGTTCGAGGCTCACGGCCAGCACAACCGACCGCGCGATCCTGTCCTGGAATTCGAGTGTGTCCTCGGAGCGGCCGTCGAACTTCTGGGCCCAGACATTGTGGCCGCCAACCGCGTCGGCAAGCTGGACGTTGACCCTCAACCCATCGCCGGATCTCTGAATGCTCCCGCTGAGCATATATCGCGCACGAACCATTCCCGGCGTTTTGGTTTCATCGCCTGAGCCGTTCTTCTCCAGCGGTAGGAGCACGGACAGCACGACATAATCGGCCACCTCCGAGAGGGCCGTGGTGATGTCCTGGACGAGCCCCCTGGCGAAAAAATCGTCGCCACGCCTTCCAGTCAAATTGACGAAGTCGGCAACGCTGATGGAAGGGCGCACGAGACGCTGACCCGCAGAGACACCATTTGCCGGCTGCAGATTTGACACTTTTTCCGGCGCAGACTGCAGAGATTGCCAGAAGACCCGGGTCTCGGGACTGACATCGACACCGAACTCCTTCTTCAAAACGCTTCTGCACGTCTCGTATGTCCGCATGGCCCTGTCTCGCTGGCCGCAGGCAATGAGCAACTCGATCTTCAGCCGATAGGAAGCCTCCCTGGTCGGCTCCATGGCCAGGAGCCGGTCGGCCAGGACAAGCCCGGCTTCTTCGTCGACGAGACGGGCCAGTTTTTCAAAGGACTCAAGTGCGCGGCTCAGCAGCCTGTCGCGCTCCGATGCGACCCAGTCATCGAATCCATTGCTTCCCAGATAAAGCCCGTCGAGGAATGGCCCGGTGTAGTTCGCCAGAGCCTTTTCGAGTTCCTGCGCCGAACGGGCCGAGAGACCCGCTTCAAACGCCTCAACGTCAACCCGAACCGCTTCTTGCCTGAGGTTGATCAACTCCCTGCCGAAATGGATAAGATCCACGCCCGCTCGCGACAGATCCTGGCGCATGACGCTGAGGGTTTGCCGAAGACTATTGCGCGAGTGTTCGCCATCGCTGTCACCCCACAACAGGTCGGCCAGCCGCTCCCGCGTCGCCACCATGCCCGGTGTCCGGGCCAGATAAGCAATGATTGCGGGGCCCCGTTTCCCAGTCAGCCGAAGCGGGCCGGCTGCCTCATTTTCAATCCGGAAACCACCGAAGAGTGAGATGCTATTTGCGGCGCCGCTGTCCTCACTTTGCATTTGCTTGTCCCCGCCTGACGAAAGTCTAACTCAAAACTAACGTTTGGCAAACTGTAGTGCCCCGCGCTCAAGCGTTGCCGTGACGGCCGACCATTTATGTTTCGCTGAACTAGAGCGGCCAAATCAACAACAGGCTTTGGCTCGGGGGTGGCGCGTGTCAAAGACCAAGGCCAATTTGCTACTGTTGCTTGCAGCCGCCTTGTGGGGCTTCGGCAATGTTGCGCAAAAGACGGTGCTCGACCATCTCGATGCACTGAGCGCGGTTGGCCTGCGCTGCCTCATCGGTGGGCTGCTTGTGCTGCCCTTTAGCTTGACCGAAAGGCGACTGCCGGTCGGGTCGGGCTATTTTCCCAGCTTGGCCAGGGTGAGCGCGCTGTTTGCAATCTCCATCACGCTGCAGCAGCTTTGCTATCTCGACGCCACCGTCACGAATGCCAGCTTCCTGATCAGCACGGCAACGGTGATGACACCGCTGGCGGCGTGGCTGCTCGTCGGCGAACGTCCGACAGCGAGCCTGCTGGTCGCCGCCGGCCTGACCGTGGTCGGCGCCCTGCTTCTGTCGGGCGGGCTCTCCGGTCTCAACAACGGCGACCTCGTCGCCATCCTGTCAGCGGCCTTCTATGCGGTTTGGGCCGTCGAATTGTGCCGGCACATGCAGGTCCATGGGCGCCCGTTCACCTCGGCGGCAGCGCAATTTCTTTCAGGCGCCGCCCTCGCCCTGCCATTCGGGGCCATCAACGGCAATCTTTCACTAGCCGATATAGCCGCGGCCGGTCCCGAACTGGTGGTCCTCGGCGTGTTCTCCACCGCGATCGCCTTCGGCATCCAGATTGCCGCCCTGCGCTTCACCTCGGCCAGCCATGCCGCCGTGATCGTCAGCGCCGAAAGCGTGTTCGGGGCGCTGGGTGGAGCGATGCTGCTTGGCGAGCGGCATTCCGCCGCCGGAGTCTTGGGTGGCGTGCTCATTCTCTGGGCAATCCTGTCCGTCGCCATGTCGAACCGAACACCGCAGGCATCCGCGCCGGTGCGGACCGGTTCTATTCACCCCTTCGAGGCAGCGCCTGCCTTTGCCGCTACGCCGACGGCCCGGGCTGTCGATCGCCAGAATGGAGGAATGGAATGACCCTTGCCAGTGATGCGAACTTTATCCAGACCCGGCTGCCGCTCGGTATGGCGCCAATGGTCTCGATCGACCTGGCTGCAGTCGCGGTGTCGACGACAGCCACGCCTGCCGGGAGGTCGTTACGATGACCGCGCGGGCAATTTATCGTCCGCTCGAACAATTGGCCTTGGCGCTTGGCGCCCGCATGAGCGGACCCGGCGGCTACTACAACTGCGGCAACGCGCTCGGCCTCATTGCAGGTCTTACGATGCAGATTGCCACCGCGCCGGCCGACGTCGATGAGCAAAGCGCCGTCACCACGGCTGTGATGGATTACTTCGCTGGCACCCATGGCGCTATCGCGCTGACCCTGTCTACTCTGGTCTTCCTCTGTGGCGGTGAAGCCTATCACCGCGCGTGGGCAAAGCCGGACGCTCCCGATCCCGCCCTCAACCGACTGGGCGACTTCCTGTCGGGCGTAGGTGCGATCGGGCTCGGCATGGCCCTCTTGTTGCTCGGCGATACCCTGCTTGCGGCGACGTCCGGGCTGCTGCATGCGCTGGGCAAATTCGGCAGCACTTTCCACAAACCGGGCACACCAGTGCCACTATGGCCGGCCGCCTGGCCCGATCCGTTCCGCAGTGCGGTGCTGGCCAGCCGGTTGCCGGCAATATTGGTGACCACCTTCGCGCTCGGCTCGGCTCTGCCGCAGGTCTGGTCGGGCGGATCCTTCGCGACGCTCGCCATGCCGCTGACGCTGCTCGGCTGTTACCTATTGTGGACCAAAGCCGATCTGCTGCTGTTCGGCGTGGGAGCCAAGGCCCCGCGCTAGATCTTCACCCCCTTGAGAACTGAATACGGCCAGATACCGCAATGGAGAACGGGATGTTCGAAAGAAGTCAGCATCAGGACGCGAGTGCCTTGTCCGATTCGATCTGTTTGCGCGAACGGGCTCGGACCATATGTAGAGGCATCGCCGCAAGCCTGGCGGAGCGACGCGCCGAAGGAATGGCAAGATGGGCTGGCCTATTGTCGCGACTGGCCGGAACGGTCGTGGTTTCGGTGTGTTGGGGCCCGCCGGCACAGGCCGCCGACGTTGATGTTGCAATCGTATTCGCGGTCGACTTCTCGTCGTCGATCAATCCGGAGATTGCCGACCTGCAGCGCGAGGGCCATGCCGCAGCACTTACGTCGCCCGAAATCATTTCTGCCATTTCGCAGAACTATTTTGGCTGCATCGGAGTGGCCTATTTTGAATGGTCAAGTCCCGGCCACATCCGCCCCGTGCTGCCCTGGACCAACATCTGTGGCCTGGAAGATGCAAAGGCGGCGGCGGCGGTGATCCGCAAACAAGGTGATACCGGCTATACCCGAAGCCGACGTGGAACGTCGATTTCGTCGGCGATTGACGCGGGAAGTTTTCTGCTCGATCGGTTTCCGGGGAGGGCGATGAAGAAGGTGATCGACATTTCTTCCAACGGCGAGAACAATGACGGGCTTCCGGTCGGCCCGAGCAGGTTGAACGCCGTCGCCAAGGGATACACGATCAATGCGATCGTCATCCCGACGCAAGACGAGAACCCCGAGCAACCGCTGGCGTCCTATTTTGCCCGATCCGTCATTGGCGGCTCCCAGGCTTTTGTGATAACCCCGAAGGGACCGCACGACTACGCCATAGCCCTGCGCCGCAAACTGGTCACCGAAGTCAGCATGAACAGCAGACCATGACGACATCTGACCTGAGCCCCATCTTCCCTCCAGTTTTCAGGAGAGTCTTGGTTTTCAATCTGGCCTCATGCGGCCTGTTTTTCCATAGCCATTTTCATTGCGAATTCGCTGGGCGTGATGTTTCCCAACGATGAGTGCGGTCTGTTTCGATTGTAGTCCTCCTTCCATGCTGTGATGTCTGTCCGCGCCTGTGCCAGCGATGAGAACAGGGTTTCGTTGAGGCATTCGTCGCGGAAGCTGCCATTGAAGCTTTCCACGAGACCGTTTTGCATCGGCTTGCCTGGGGCGATGTAATGCCATTCGACGTGGGTGCCCTGGCACCACTTGAGAACGGCCATGCTGGTCATCTCCGTGCCATTGTCGGAAACGATGGTTCTCGGCTTGCCGCGCCGTGCGATGATCGTATCCAACTCCCGTGTAAGCCGTAGCCCTGAGAGTGAGGTGTCGGCGACCAATGCCAGGCACTCGCGGGTGAAGTCGTCAACGACGGCCAGGACACGGAAGCGCCGACCATCGGTGAAGGCATCGCTGACGAAGTCGATGCTCCAGCGCTCATTGGCACGCGACGGCAATGCCAAAGGACGCCTGGTTCCCAAGCCACGCTTGCGCCCGCCGCGTTTGCGACTTTCCAGCACAGTGGGATCCGAAGCTTGGAATTCACGTGACTTGAAGTCGCGGC
>JADMIO011486904.1_pt1 | contig 62714 bp, 65 predicted proteins | sample 8958161 | NCBI WGS metagenome assembly JADMIO01 (sample SAMN16585339, study PRJNA669376) | soil metagenome | isolation source: Crop rotation soil | place: USA: Cullars Rotation, Alabama | collected 2011 | reverse complement strand
CGCGACAACTTGTCCACGTGGAATTCTAAGCTTAGGATCCCAATGTGCTGGAAAGGAAGCTGTCGTCGGAGAGGACCGCCACCTCACTCATCAAGGGCCGGGCAACGGTGCCGACGAATTGAGACACCAGGAGCCCCACCAGGAGCGCCGCACAGGTGGCGGCGAACTGGACTTGAAGCCCACGACCGCGGAAGGCGTCAGCCTTCTGGCGGTCGATCTGGGCCCATACGCCCCGTTCCAAGCCGGCCAGATTGGCCTCCGGGAGGGCGGTGCGCAGCGCTGAAAGGGCGGTATCGATACGGTCTGTCATGGTCACTCCAAACGCGTGGTAATCCGCATATATTACGCACCGGACCGGCTGGTCACTCACATCCCCGCTTTAGGGTTGAGGGAATAGGGCGGCAGGGTCGTATAGTATCATGAGAAGGCGGGCCGCCCCTAGGGCGCGAGTCAAGGCGAACGAATGAAAGCCAGCTTTTTCTTAGGCTTACTGGCCATTTTGGCCCTCGGTGCGGGTTCTGCCTCCGCGCACCATTCCTTTGCCATGTACGAGCGGGAAAAAGTTGTCACCTTGAACGGGACCGTCAAAACCTTCACCTGGGTCAGCCCCCATGTGAGCATCGCGGTCCTGGTGGAGACCGCCAAGGGCAAGCGGACCTGGGAGATCGAGGGCAATTCCCCGATCGTGCTGGCGCGTGGCGGCTGGACCCCCATGGTCATGAAGCCGGGCGATCACATCTCGCTCGGCATCCACCCGCGCAAGGATGGGATGGGCGGCGGGCTGCTCGCCGACGAGGTCCAGATCCTGGTCAACGGCCAGGCGCCAAAGGGTGTCCTGTCCCTGGTCGAACTGCCCGACGAAACGGCGGCAAATTAGCGCATCGGTTCAGGTTCGTGCGGCGCCGGGCTGGAACCCGGCGCATTCGCTTTGCCATGTCCCGGCAGAGCGCGAGGATTTCGCATGTCCTCGCCGTAACACGATTTGCGACACACCCGCGCATGTCTCGCAACTGAGCGAGGTGCGGCGGCATGTGCATTGAACAAACACCATGCATTGGGCACGCTTCGCTTGAGGGAAACGATAAGGGGCGATCATGCTCGAGGGTATTGCCGGATGGCTGTCCAGAACCCCCCTCAGCGCACTTTTTGCCGATACACATCATCTCGCGACGTGGCTCATCATTCCGGCGTCGGAGATCGTCCACATCGTCTGCGTCGGGATCGTGGTGGTGTGCGGCGGGCTGCTCAATTTGCGCCTGCTCGGATTGATGGCGAATGAGGTTCCGTTCGCGAGACTGGCGACAAGGCTGCTGCCCTGGATATGGGCGGCGCTGACCGTCCTGTTCCTCACCGGTGTCATCGTGACCGTGGCCGAACCCGGCCGCGAGCTCCTCAACATCAGCTTTCGCACCAAGATGGTGATGCTGCTCCTCGCCGTAGCCATCACGCTGATCTACGAAGGCGCGATCATGAGGGTTCCGATGTATTGGGAGAACACGCCGGAGCATCGCAGAGTTGCGCGCCTCCTCGCCTGTGCGTCTCTGATCCTGTGGATCGGCATCGTCGCCGCCGGCAGGCTGATCGCCTACACGGCTTAGCGCGCGTTGCTACGCGTCAGGCGTAGTAGATTTGCGTCAGATACGCGGTCAGCCGTCCGAGGATGAGGACGGTGCCCCATGCCACGCCGACGGCGGCGCCTAACAGGGCGCCCTTCGACGAGACTTTGCCCGTCTTGTCCCAGGCCGCCGCTTCCCGCTTCAGCAGCATCTGCAAATACACGGTCAGAATGACGCCGGTGACGAAAAACACCATCTTCGAGACGAACATGGGGTCGATCACATATTTTCCCGACTTGGTCATGAACAGCGAAAAGCCGCTGAGGAACTGCGCGGCAATACCGATCCGCACGAGCGGGGTGAGAAACTTGTTCAGCGAGGCGTACGGAACGGTGCGGTACAACCCGAGGAGGCGCAGCGACATGATGGCGATGACACCGACGACGATCGCGCTGCCAAAGGCATGCACCGTCAACACGATGGGCCAGCCCTCCAGGGATTCCCGGACCCACACCGCGTAGGGCGTCATCTGCAGCCATGTGAAAAATGCGATCACTGTTCATGCTCCCCGGTCGTTGGATTCAGCCGTCGAATCGTTAGCTAGCGATCACCTTGGTCCGCGACCTTGTTCAAATAGAACACGCCGACGAGAAACAGGCCCAGGCCTGCAACCGTGATGATGACGACGTAAAAACCCATTTCCATGGCTGTCCCTCACTCACAGATACTGTATGAGCCGGCCGCCCGTGAGGACGCCGGTCCAGGCCACAAGGACCACGATGGCAACCAACTTGGCGCTCATCGGTGCATCTTCTCCCGCTTTGACCTCCCAAAGCCGCTGCGAGAGGGTCAGATAGAGAGCGGCCACGCTCCCGACCACAATGAGAGCCATCTTCGGACCGAACGTGAGATGGTTCGCGTACCCGAACGAGTCGGAGACGAACATCAGCATCCCGGTGAAGACATTGAGCACCACGCCGAACACCGCCAGGGGCAGAAATCTATGCACCGCGGCGAACGACACGGATTTCCACATGCCGAGCACGCGTAAGACAACAACCAGGATCGTGCCGAAGATGAAAGAATAGCCGAAGAAGTGCAGAATCTGCCACGGCACGAAATAATTGAGGTCGCCCATCTGCGTTTCGACATAGGGCGTCCAGTAGCCGGCGTCGGGATTTTCCGTCGGGAAGACGTCCGCCGCCGAACGGATTTCGGGGTGATTGATCAGCCCGCCGCGGTGCCCTGTTTCGGCGAGCACGGCCAGCGTGATGATGGCGAAACCCAGGACCACCTTCAGTCCGGTCTTGGAAAAGCGTGCCGTGTGCCGATAGCGAAAAAGCTCCATCCAGGCGGCGCAGCCGGTAAAGGCAAGGCCAAAGAGCGATAGCAGCGCCATGTCGCGATGAGCATTGATCGCGGCCTTGAAAATCCCAGGCTGCGGCGGATCGGTGAGCGCCGACATCGAGGCGGCACCGGTGACGTAAGTCGGCACGACGAAGACGGCGCAGATCGCAAACAGCGAGAGGCCGCCGCGCTTCAGACTGTCGCTGCTCGCGACCAATCCCCACACGAAGAAGAAGAGCGCAAACACAAATCCGACGGTCGGGAAGTGATTGAGGATGATGTGGACATGCGACCAGGTCTGCGAACTCGGACCGTCCTGCGCGCCGTGGTCGACATCGAATTGTTGCTCGGGCGTCAGTTTGATGGCGAGTTCGTGGTGAGCGATCTCCCAGCCGAGTTCGCCGACGACGCCCATCAGCACCAGCGTGACGGCGCCAAGCGCGAGAATCACATTGAGCATGCCGCTGGAGAGACGCTTGGTGCCGCGGGAGCGCCACCACTCAAACCCCGAGACGGCGCCGAGCAGCACCAGCATTGCCAGCGCCGCATAGCTCCATATGAGGTGGGAATTCATCAGCTCTTGGCTGACCTTGGGATCCTTTGCGAGCAGCGCCATCGAGCCGTCGCCGCTGAAATAGGTGGGGATGGCCAGGACGCCCAAACCGGCGAAAATAAAGAGGCAGACCCGCTTCATCGCGTCGCTGTTCGTGATCATCGCGGCGACGTACATGACGAGCGCGAAGATGAGCCCCACGGACGGGAACACGCTCACCAGCATGTGCAGATGCGACCAGGAATCTGGGATCAAATGCATATACCCCCCCTGCCTGGATCGAGCGATCCGGCTCTATTTTTGTAGCTAACCGGCATTCCCCAGATGGCCGGCGGCTCGCCCACTCTTGGAACAGTAGAACCGCCCGCGCCGATTGGAAAGCGCGAAACTCTCATATTTTACGGCCCACCGGCCGGTGTGGCGCGGCGACACCATGCCGGATTGAAGGTTACGGTTTGGAAATAAAACCCATCCCCGCCGGTCGGGAGAATGAGAGTCATTTTTACATCGGAGAAGGCGGCGCGGTGATCGGTAGCGCGCGATGCGGTGTTTGCCGCGCGTGGCGCGCATCTGTTCCGGATGAGCCGCCGGTTCAGTGGTTTCGCCGCAAATAGCGGTGCATGATAATGGTCACACTGTCCGCCTATCGGGGTGTAGGCGTTGACGGAAAAGGGCCGAGTTGATATTGGCCTGTAACGACTGAATAAAATGGCCGGACTATCTCATCCGGTGCTTGGGGGGCAATACATGCATCTGATCCCAGACAACTGGTCGCATCTGCACATGCTGGTGGGCGTTTTCCCGTCCGTCGGCCTCATCTTCGCGATCGGCTTTTACGTCGCCTCCATGGTCACGCGAAACGAGGCGATGAAGCGGGTTTGCCTCATCGTTTTCGTGGGCCTCGGTCTTCTGTCGCTGCCGGTCTACATGAGCGGCGCCGGGTCGGAGGTGCAGCTCGCCCAGGATCCGAAGATCAACCAGGACATCATCTGGTACCACGCGACCTGGGGCTATTGGGGCATCTCCTTCACCGTCCTGACGGCGTTGATCTCGCTCTACGCGCTGTCGAAGACGTCGCGCGGCCAGGCTCTGTCCGACAACATGTCCCATCTGATCCTCGGATCGTCGCTGGTGACGCTGCTTTGCATGGTCGTGCTGGGTGAGATCGGCTGGGAGATCAGCCACCACGAACTCGCCCTCAGCCAATCCTTCAACGGCAATCCGGCGACCGCCATCGGCGGCGGTGCGGGCACGCCGCAGACCTGGTCGCACATCCACATCATCTTGAACCACTTCCCGACCGTGGGCTTCGTGTTCGGCCTGTTCTTCTTCATCGCGGGCCTGGCGACGAACAACATCGTCATGAAGCGCGGCGGCCTCGTGGTGTTCGTGATCTGCGCCGTCCTCGGCGCGCCGACCTATGTCACCGGCGCGGCGGCGATGTGGGCCATCACCGATCCCCCGCTTCCGGGCGTGACCAAGCCGCTGATCAACGCGCATCGCGATTGGGCGCTGCTGTCGCTGTTCGGCCTTGCCTTCACCGGCGTCACCGCCTGGATCGAGATATGGCGCTATCGCTATCTCGGCCGGCTTTCCAACACCGCGCTCTATACGGTGCTGGTGTTCGCCGTCATCACGCTCGGCATCATGGCCGAGACGGGCCATCGCGGCGGCCAGATCAACCATCCGGAAATCCGCGAGGCGGGTCTCGTCGATGCCGTAGCCAAGATTCAATATTGGAGCCCGGACATCGAAACCTTGATCAACAACGTGATCTGGTTCGTGCCCTGGCAGACGGTGCACTTCTTCGGCTATTCGCTGGTGTTCGCGACGGTCCTTGCGCTCTCGCTGCGCATCTTCGGCTTGTGGAAGGGAATGCCCTTCTCGGCCATCCACCGCATCATCCCGCTCGGCGTGTTCGGCGTGGTGATGAACATCTTCACCGGCATGCTGATGCTGATGGCGGACACCTTCCGTTACGTGAACGAGATGTCGTTCATTCCGAAGATGTTTTTCCTGCCCATCGGCGCCATCGCGGTTCTCTACTTCTCGCTGTCCGACAAGCTTTGGGCGACCAAGGCAGGAGACGAAGCGCCCATGCTTGCGAAGTGGGTCGCTGCATTGGTGTTGTTCTCGTGGGCCGCGGTCATCATGGGCGGCCGTCTGCTGCCCTATATCTGATCGAAAGGATTAGCCATGGATCTGCTTGGTGTCGTGATCGCGACCGTGGTCGTCGTTCTCAGTCTTACCGCCTTCGGCATGTATTGTTTGAACAAGTCCGTCGACCAGTCCGGGCGATAGACGCGCATGGAGCGCCGCCGGTGCGCGGCGCCCGCGATCAGGGAGGGGTGAACAGTGTTTCAATGGGTGCAGGACACGTCCTACGCGGCGTGGGTTAGGGAATCGTGGGGCTGGCCTCTGGCGCTGACGGCTCACGCCTTCGGCAACGGCATTGTCGCCGGTCTGATGCTGATCATCGCCTTGCGCGTGCTCGGCCTGTTCCGCACCATTCCGTTCGCCACCATCCAGCGGCTTTTCCCGATCATCTGGTTCGGCGTGCTCCTTCAGGTGGTCAGCGGCACCACGCTGTGGGCGACCAAGCCAGACAAATATCTCGCCGCCGGCATGTTCGAGGCCAAGCTCACCTCCGTGCTCATCGGCTGCATTCTCACGCGCTATTTCCAAGTCATGCTGCGGCGCGAAGCGGCGGCGTGGGACGCTGCCGGCAAGGCCTCCGCTGGCGGCGTCAGGATAATGTCCTCGGCGGCGGTGATCTGGATCTGCGTCATCACCTTCGGCCGTCTGACCGCCTATCTCGGTACGCTCTACTCCTGAGCGGACGGTTTTCGAATACCAAACGCCCCGCCCAAAGAGCGGGGCGTTTTTGTTTGCGCGCGGGTCGAACGCCAGAATAGTGTCACGCCGCCGCTTTTCGGAGATCGCACAGGGTGACGAGTGCCGCGCTGATCATGGCCTTTGCCTGTGCCGCCTGCGCCTCCACGCTCATCGGCGGCAGCCTCGCGCTGAAATTCAGCGACAAGCGTCATCTTCTGCTGGGGTTTTCGGCAGGCGCGGTGATCGCGGTGGCGTTCTTCGATCTGTTGCCGGAATCGCTGGAGCTGGCGGGCGATGCGCTCACACCGGCAACGGTGCTCGGCTTCACCGGGCTCGGCTTCTTCGCCTACACGATCCTCGACCGCTGGATCTTGCTGCACACCCATCACGATGACGACGACGACACGGTGCATGCGCATCATGGCACCATGGCGCGCGGCTGGCTGGGCGCGGGAAGCCTATCCAGCCACAGCCTGATGGACGGTCTTGCCATCGGCCTCGCCTTTCACGCCTCCGCGGCGGTGGGCAGCGTGGTGACAGTGGCGGTGCTGGCGCATGATTGTTCCGACGGCATGAACACCGTGAACCTGGTGCTGAAGAATGGCGGGTCGCGCAAGGATGCGTTCCGCTGGCTGATCGTGGATGCGATGGCGCCCATTGTGGGCGCCGCGGCAAGCCTTTTCATCGTGCCCCCGGCAAACACGCTGGCGCTGATCCTCGCGCTGTTCGCGGGCTTCTTCTTGTTTATCGGCGCGAGCGATCTTCTGCCCGAAAGCCACCACGCTCATCCGAAATTCCTGACGACGGCAGTAACGCTGGCGGGCGCGGCGTTTCTGTACGCGGTGATACAACTGGCGGGATGATTTCGACGCGATTTCAGGCCGCCATCATGTCGAATTCGACATGCACACGGTCATAGGGAAATTCCACGGCTCCACGCTGTGTGCGCTCTAAAATCCCGGCATTGACCAGCATGGTTACGTCCGAGTGAACGGCTTTGAAGTCGCGGCCAACGCGGCGGGCAACTTCGCGGATCGTCAACCGGCCCGCTCCTGCCATGGCGTGCACAATCTCCATGCGCTTAGGCGCCAGGACTCGCCAAAGCTCGCTTAAGCTTTCGAACGAGATACGATCATCGCCCGTTTTGCGCTGTCCATTGGTCGCGGCCAGGATGCGGCGCGTGACATCGCTTTGCGTCTCTATTCCAAGAATAACCGTCCGCATGCCTTTACCTCCGCGCGTTCACGTCTCGCCAAAAATCCGACAAAAGCTGCGCCAAGTTCTCGAATCCGTAGGACGCCTCCACGCCATCCAAATGGCGATGGTCTCCTTTGCCTTGCTCGTTGTCGTATCGAACGCGACAAACGCCACTTACGACATAGGCTAGCCGGTATTTGTAGTTGTGCGTGCTGCCTGGGACCGGCTTAGGCACATGCCATACAACCAGCTCCGCAAAGCCTTGGCCAACGACGAGGCGCGTGCGTGTGATTTTGCGAGCTTTGGTCACTGATGGAGTTAATTACATCAGAGGCGGCCGTGATGTCAATTAGTCCATCGCGCCGCGACTACGCTCTCATCGGCTGCGGTTGCGTTTCATCGAAGAGCAGCAGCCGGCCGGCATTGCCCAAACCGAGGAACGTCGAGAAATTGTGCATCAGCGCCGCGATGATCGGAGCTTCGACGCCGAGCACGCCCGTGCTTGCAAAGGCCGTTAGGCCGATCGCGAAGCCAAGCCCGATGCCGACGTTCACATAGATCGTGCGCCGGCATTTGCGCGACAGGCGGATGCAGGTGCCGAGGCGGCGCAAATCGTTGGTCATCAGCGCCAGATCGGCCGATGCGAGCGCCACGTCCGCGCCCTGCGCGCCCATGGCCACGCCCACCGCGCCCGCGCGCAAAGCCAGCGTGTCGTTGATGCCGTCGCCCACCACCATCGGGCGGAAGCCGGCTTGGATTTCCTGCTGCACGCGTTCCATCTTCTGTTCGGGCAGCATCTCGGCGCAGACCTCGCCGATCCCGACTTCGGACGCCACCTGCTTGGCCACATCGGTGCGGTCGCCCGTCACGAGCAATATGCGCTCCATGCCAAGCGATTTGAGGTCGGATACCGCCTTGGTGGCGCTGGCGCGGATCTGATCGCGGAACAACAGCCAGCCCAGGAATTGCGTGCCCTTGGAAACGCCGGCGATCGGCCCGTTATGCGACGGCGGCGCCGGTACTTCGATGCCCATGCGCGTGAAAAGATCGATGCGCCCCAGCGCGACAGTCTCGCCGTTATACGTGGCGGTGATGCCGAAGCCGCCCATTTCGCGCGAGTCTTCCAGCACCAAGCGTTCTTTCTCGGGCACCACGGCGGCGGCGGCGCGGCTTAAGGGGTGATTGCTGACCGAGCCAAGGCTGCCGCCCAAGCGGCGCAGGAAGCCCTCATCGGTGCCATCGGTGGGCTGCAGCGAGGAGAGGCGCAAATCGCCGGTGGTAATGGTGCCCGTCTTGTCGAACACCACGGAGCTGACGTCGGAAAGCTGCTCCAGAAAGGCCGAGCCCTTGATAAGGATGCCGTGGCGCGCGGCGACCACGATGGCCGCCACCGACGTGGCAGGGGCCGCCAGGACGAGGGCGCAAGGACAGGCCGCGACCATCACCGCCAGCACCGCGGGCATGTTGCCAGTCACGAACCAGGTGCCCGCAGCCACCATCAGCACCAGCACCATGTACTGGCCGGTATATTTGTCGAGCAGCCGCGTAACCGGCGGCTTGGCGTTCTCCGCCTCGCGCATCAGCGTGATGATGCGCCCGACCGTTGTGTTCTCGCCGACGCGGCTGAGCTGCACCTGCAACAGACCGTCGACATTCATCGCGCCGGCCATGACGGTGCTCGTCTCATGCACTTCCACCGGCACGGATTCACCGGTAAGCGAGGCCATGTCGAGGCTGGATGAGCCCTTCATCACCACGCCGTCGGCGGGAAGCCGTTCGCCCGGGCGCAACTCGATCACGTCGCCGACTTTGAGCTTCGTTGTGCTGACCATCTCGGCCGATCCGTCGGGCCTGAGCAGGCGCACATCGCTTTCCGTCAGGCGGCCGAGCGCGGTCACCGCTTCGTGCGAGCCCAGCATGCTGCGCTCTTCCAAAATGTGGCCGAGCGTCATGATGATGGGCAGGAACGCGGCGGTCATCAGATCGCCGGTCGCCCAGGCGGCGATCAGCGCGAGGGCCACAAGCTGATCGGTGATGCCGTGCAGCGAAGGGTGGCGGATGCTGTCCCAGGCGGCTGTCAGGGTCGGCACCGCGACGAGGGCCGCGGCCGCCCCGGCGACGAGTTCACCGATGCCGATGGAGCCGGGGAGGAAAAGCTGGATGAAACCGGCCACCGCCAGAAGACAGAACGCCGCCAGCGCCAGGGTCAGCCGCAGGCCCAGGATGGTGCGCTCGGTCAGGCTGAGAAGCGTGCGCTTAGACTCGCCCGTCAGCGGGCGCGGAATTTCCAGATCCTCTACGGTCGTCATTATTGCTTCCCAGGTAATACGAAGCGCGCGCCGCTTTGCGGGTCGATCAGGGTCACAGAGCCGGTGCGGTTCATGATTTCACCCACTTTATCGCGGTAGGCGCGCTGCAACAAACTCTCGCGGGTTTGGCCGGTTTCGCCCTGAGTCAGGGCCTTGATATTGGCCGTGTCCACGGTCGCGCCGGTGACGCGCTCGGAGGCGCGGGCTTCGGCGTCCGACACGATGCGGTCGCCTTCGCGCTGCGCGCCCTGGCGGCGGCGCTCGGCCTCGGTGCGGGCGGTGGCGACCTGCTGGTCGGCGGATTGGGTGGCGGTCAACACGGCATCGAATGCGAGCTTGGCCTCAGGTGGCAGATAGGGAGTCATGTCGATGCGATCAACCTCGACGCCGAGGCCGGCACCCTGAGCGTTGAGCTGGGTGAGCTTGGCGTTGACGTCTTCGAGCAGCACGCTTCTGACATTGGCCTGTGGCGCAGCCGCTGCCGCCGGGGCCGCCGGCTGTCCTGCCGGTGCCGCCGCTGCCTGGGCGGCTTGCTGGGTGATGAGGATATCGTTCAGCTTCGAGCCCGCCGCGACCTTCACCGCGGAGGCGTGGAAAACGCGGTCCAGGGCTGCGGCGATATGCGTCTCGGCCAGGACATAATTGCTCGGATCGACGATGTGATAGATCAGCGTCGCGTCCAGCAACACCACATTGCCGTCGCCGGTGAGGTAGGGCACCGCGTTGGCGGGCACCCCGCTGTTGTTCGCCGCGCCTGGCCGGGCGATGCCGCCGACCGGGGGAAGACCGCCGACCTTCTGACTCAACTGGCGGTCCGGGCCGGGCAACAGCCGCACCTGTTCGATCGGACGCGGCCAAGCGAGAAGCAGGCCGGAGCTTTGCACCCGCACGATGCGCCCGAAGCGCATGACCACCGCCTGGCTATCGGGAGCGATCTGGCGGATGTCGCTGAACAGCCAGACCGCGCCAAGCAGCAGCGTGACGAGATAGACCGCGCGAAAGCCGATCGCCACCGATTGGGCGATAGGGCCGACTTCCGCCTCCGGCCGTCTGAATTCGTCGGGGAGCTGCTGGTTCATACTATCTCGCGGCGCCGCCGTTCACGGTGTTCGTCAGCGCGCGGAAGGGCAGGGCGTCGGTCCGCAGCACCATGCTGGTCGAGCCGTTGACGACCTTGTTCACCGTGTCGAGCGAACGCAGGGTCGAGTACAGGCCCGGATCGCCCCTGTAGGCATCGGCGTAGATTTTCGCGGCTTCCTGCTCGGCCTTTGCACTGATTTCTGCCGCCTGTTCCTTGGCCTTGGCGACGACCTGGCGTCCGTCGCGGTCGGCGTCGGCGCGGATGATCGCGGCTTGGCGCAGACCCTCGGCGGTGCGCTGGGCGGCAACCGTCTCGCGCTCGGCGCGCATGCGCGCGACGGTGGCGGCCAGCGTTTCCGCCGGCAGCGTGAGGCGTTCCACGCCCACCTGACTGATCTCGATGCCGTAGACTTCGAACATGCGGCTCGCGATCTGGTCGTGAAGCTGCTGCTCGAATGCGGTGTGCTTCACTTTGGTGGGGTCGACATTCACGAAGTCGGCAAGATCGAAATTGCTGGCGGTGATGTGCATCGCCGCACCGACAAAGCTGCGCAACTGACCGGCGGCTTCATCGGGATCGTTGCGCACGGAACGCAGGAATTGGCGCACGTGATCTGCATCGGCCCGCACACGCCAGGCGACATAGGTCTGCATCAGCACGCGAAGGCCGTCCTTGGTGCCGACGTCTTGCAAGCCGGTCGAGGTGGTGCGCATGCGAAGATCGATGGGGATCGTCATCTCGATGGGCACGGGCAGCTTCAATGCGAGGCCCGGCTCCGTGATGACGCGCACGGGATTGCCGAAGCGCGTGACGACCATGGCCTCGTCAGCCGGCACCATCACGATGCAGGCCGCGGACATCGCCACGATCAGCACGAAGGACGCGAAACCCATCCGCACCCACAGGATGAACTTCTTGTGCTGCGGGGAGTGGTGGTCATCATCGTGATCGTCGTCATGATCGTCATCATGATCGTCGTGGTGATGGTGGTGCGAGAACATGGTCGTGACCTTCGAGTTTTTACGGCGCTTCGAGTTCGATACCTGGAGTCGCGGGAGGTGCGGCGGAAGGCGGCGGGGCAGCCGGTACGGCGGTGCCGCCGGCGGCGGGCGCGGTGCGCGGCGGGCCCGATACGCGTGAGTCGATGATGGGCGCCTGCGCCGCGGTCAGCTTGTCGTCGACAATGGTCAGCTTCACTTGGCCCAGCGCGGCGGCCAAGTTGCGGAAGCGCCGTTCCATCAGGAACGAAATGGGCGAATAGCTATGGGCCGCGCGGTCGGACAGGAACTGAGCCGCTTCGCCCTTTGCTTGGCTGATCTTCTCTTCGGCAATCGCTTCGGCGGCGGTCGTCTGCTGATGGGCTTCCTGCTGCGCTTGGCTGGCCATGCGTTCGGCGCGGCCCTGCTCATTGGCGATGCTGGTGCGGGCGTTGATTTCGGCTGCCTGCACGCCGTGATAGGCGACGGCCGCGCCTGCGGGGGGATGCAGCGCTTCGATCAGCACGGTCAGGATCTCCACGCCCACGCGCTGCGTGGCGATGTCCTTGGCGAGTGCGGAACGCAAGCTCTCGGCGATGGTTTCGCGCCGCTCGCCCATGACCTGGTCGAGCGTGTGCGACGCGAAGAAGGTGGACACCACGCGGCTGCCTGCCTGCGACACGAGCGTGAGAGGATCGGCGGTGCCGTAGACCGATTGCAGCGCGTCGTTGTCGGTGAGGCCGGTGCGATACAGCACGCGCACTTCCGCCGATACGGTCTGGAAGCCCTGCGTGCCCACGCCGTTTTCGCTGGCGACGAGATATTCCACTTCGTTGGGGTCGGCGGTGTCCCATAGATGGTTGGAGCTCGCCGGGGGGATCGCTTCGGCGGCGATTTTTTGCATCGTTTCGGCCCGTCCGGCGGTGCCGACCGCGATTTCATGCAACGTGCCGTACTCGACGGGGCGCATGATGCCGAGCGGCCAGGGTGGCAGCAGATGGATGCCCGGGCCCAGCACCGCGACCGGCGCGCCAAAGCGCTCGTAGACGCCGCGTTCGCCAAGGCCGATCAGTTTCAGCCCGGACAAGAGCCAGCACAGAAGCAGCGTCGCGAACACGGCCGGAAGCGCGGCGCCCATCAAATAGCGCAGCGCCCAGGAGCGCGTGAAATCGAGGCCGAGATGTTCGCGGATCAGAACCGATGGCGGGCGCGGCTTGCCGGTGACGGCGGCGAGCAAGAGGCTGTCGGCGACGGCGCGCGCTTCGGTGGCAACCGGCGGCGGCAAGAACAGGCGCGCGAGCGACCTCAGGCCCAGTTCGATCAAGATCGCCCAAGGTAGCGCGGAGAGCGCCATGAACAGCCAGTAGGTCCAGCCTTGAAGACCGGCGCCACGGCAGATTTCAAGCGCGCCCGCCGCGCCCAATAGTGCGGTTGTTAGCAGCAGCAGCCGGCGCAGCGCGGGGGCTTCGGGCATCAGCGGCGCCGGGAATGCAGCCATCATACGTTCGCCGATCAGCGAGGCAAAACCGAAGGCCACCGCAATGGCGCCGAGCAATGTCGTGTTGACGAGCGGCGCCGGCGGCATCGCGGTCTTCGGCCACAGAACATAGGAGACGAGCAGTGCCGCCGCGCCGCCCACGCAGATGATCACTGCCTGACCTTGGCGCGCCACCACGCCGGGCGTGAGCTTGCGGATGGAGAAGCGCGAAGAGATGTCGGAATCGCCGCCGACTTCCTGGGTGATGGCATAGCGCCAGCGCGCTGCGTTCAACGCGAATGTGCCCGCCAGTATCGTCAGTGTCATCAAGAGGACCGACAGCACCAATCCGGCAGCGCCGCTCGCGATCATCTCCAGCGCCTGGGCATGAAGCTGGGGGAAGGGGATGGCCAGTGGCACCGCGAGCAACAGGCCGATGCCGACAATCACCGTGCAGGCGCCGTAAAGCCAGATGAGACGCGCGATAAAGCGGTGCGCCCGGGCGTTAGTAACCGGGTTCAGCGTGATCGTGTCCGCGTCAAGAATTTCCATAAAAAGGCCCGTCTGATGCCTTGGGTTTTACTTACCAGCTACGCAGGGCTGCATAGCACCCCTCACAGCGAATTGAAACAATTGCGGCACCGGCGCGCGCGTCTAATGGCCTATTATTCATAATGATTTACAAGTGCAGGACGCGCGGCTGGCGTATTTAGGAGAGGTGGCGTAAAGCTCGCCCAGAGCACGAGCAAGCTTCGTCAGAACCGGACCCCTTAGCCCATGCGCATCCGCCCTCCCGGCCGTAGATTTTGGATGGTGCTCGGCGGCTGCGCGGCCGTCGGGCTGATGCTGTGGGGCGCGGAATATTGGCGCGACGAAGAACTCGCCACCCGCATGCTGGCCATGCCCTCCGACGAAGTGATGAACCACCCTGAATTGGTGTCCTACGCGGCCCATGAGGCGCCTTCGGTCTACTCCGCCCATTGCGCCCAATGCCATGGCGCCGACATGAAGGGTAATTCCGCCAAGGGCGCGCCCAATTTCACGGACAAGGTTTGGCTGTACGGCACCACGGCACTGTACGAGGAATCGCGCGTGCGGGTTTTTGATATAGAGCAAACCATCCTCTACGGCATCCGTGCGGGCGATCCTCGGGGGCGCAACGTCACGGATATGCCGGCCTATGGCTTGCGCGGCATGCTGACGCCGACCGAGATCACCAACGTGACCCAGTACCTCTTACGCATCAGCGATCAGCCGCATCTGGCCGACGCCGCCGATTCCGGCGCCGTCGTCTTCAAGGACAAGGGCATGTGCGGCGACTGCCACACCGCCGACGGAACCGGCGACATGAATTACGGCGCGCCGAACCTGACCGCGAACGCGTTCAACGACGGCAACGATCCCAAATCCATCTACCGCTCGATCTATTACGGCGTGCATCACATCTGTCCGGCATGGGTCGGCGTGCTGCCGCTCAAGGACATTCGCGCGCTTGCCGTCTATCTTTTCTCCATCTCCAAGCCCGAGCCCGGCGACGCGCCGAGGCCGGTGGCTTATTAGGTGCGGCCATGGCTCAGACTGAAACAGCACAACGGCGCCGGCGTTCGCTGAATTTGAACCGGCTCTTCACCACGGCGATCTTTCGGCCGTGGCGCGCCTTTGTCTTTCCAGCGCTCGGCGTGATCATCGGCCTGTTCGTGGTGGCCAACGCGCTGTTCAAGCCGTTCGCGCCCAAGATCACCATCGTGCCGCCGGGCTATGTGGCGCTGGTCAATGAACGGCCCGTGCTGATGAGCGATTACATCAACGAACTCGAACAGACCGAACGCACGCCGTTCGCGCAGGCGACGCCCGAGCAGAAAAAGAAGGTGCTGCGCTCCATGATCGACCAGGAGCTTTTGGTGCAGCGCTCTCTGGTGCTCGACCTTCCGGAGATGGACACCGAAAGCCGCGAAAAGCTGGCCGATGCCGTGACCTTCGTCGTCAGCGCGCTCGCCGCCGCCAATCCGCCGACCGATGCGGAGCTGATGGAATATTTCAACGCCCATGCCGCGCAGTATCAGGGCCAGGGCATCATGCAGTACCAGGACATCGTGCTGCGTTACGGCGGCTTCCAGGACGCCGATCAGACCCGCGAGCAGGCCGAGGCCGACGCGCAGGAAGCGGTGTATCAGCTGCGTTCGGGCGCGCAGCTCGACTATGTGATGCAGCATTTCGGCTTCGTGAAATCGGGGCGCAGCGACGAGCAGGAAGATTTCGACTTCGCCGCCAAGCTGCATCTGGGCAACATGGAATTCGCCATCGCGGAAAAGATGAGGGACGGCGAGTTCTCCGATCCCATCACCGACAAGGATGGCGTGCACATCATCATGATGATCCACCGCGTGCCGCCGATGCCCACCGACTTCGCCACGGCGCGCGACCGCGTCTACAGCGACTACACGGGCAAGAAAAAGGCGGACGCGGTAACCAACACGATCGCCATGCTGCGCAAGAACGCCGACATCATCCTGGCGCCAGGCAATTCCGAATGAGGCGGCTTCTTCTTCTCGTCTGTCTGGCGCTCATGGCCGCGGGGCCCGCGTGGGCCGATACGCGGTCCAGCGGCTACGTGATCTGGAACCTCATGGGCGATGAGGTCTATGCGCGCTACATGATGCCGCGCGAAGAGGTGAAGTATCTCATCGCGCCGACGCAGCCGTCGCTGACGACGCGGCAGGTAGGCGAATATGTGCTCGGCCATCTCGCGGTCAGCCGCGACGGTAAGAAATGTGCAGTGGTCGATCAGGGCGAGGAAGTGGGTCTCGTCAACACGCTGGCCTATATGCCGACGCTGTTGCGCTACGAGGTATTCTTCCACTGTCCCAAGGGCGCGTTGACGACGCTGACGGACACCGCGTTCAACGATCATGTACCGGAGCATCTCGATTTCGCGCGTGTGCAGGTCGGCACCGGCGATTTCACCCATCACGTGTTCACGATCGACCGCAAGTCGCTCGACGTGCCGCAGGATCCCAACGCGCTATCGAGCGATTCCATCCTGCGCTATGCGATGCTGGGTCTCTTCCATATCCGCGACAGCGCCGACATCATCGTGTTCATGCTGGCGCTGCCGCTCATCGCGCGCAAACGGCGCGATTTCGCGCTCGCTTTCGGCACGCTGATCCTCGGCTATGTCACGGCGAGCACGTTTTCGGTGCTGCATGTCGCGATGCCGCGCTTCGATTGGGGCGAAGTGTTCGACGGCATGCTCGGCTTTGTCGCCGCTGCCGCCAGCATCATGTTCAGCCTGCCGGACCGCCGGCTGGGCATCTATGCGCTTGGCGGCGCCACGCTGCTGATGGCGATCACCGCCTATTTCATGCACGATGTTTCGGCGGCAGCAGGCGTGTTCGGCGTCGCGCTGCTGGCGCTGGCGCCCTTCCTGGTGCCGGGGCGGGAAAATTCGCGCGCGGTCTTCCTCGCCATCGTGCCGCTCACCTTCGGCTTCCTCGACGGCTTCGTGCTGCCCAACGATCTGGCGCTGCTCGATCTGCCGGCGTCGTCGCTGGTGCCGATGCTGACCGGCTTCGATGCGGGCGTGCTGGCCGGGGAGATGCTGCTGCCGCTGGCGCTGGTGGCGCTGTTCTATTTCGTGCGGCCGTTGCGGCCCTTGGCGGCGGAGCGCGGTGTGGTTCCGGACATCGCCGCATCCGCGCTCATCGGCTGCGGGCTGTTCTGGTTCGTCACCAGCATGTTCACCTGATGCTGGGCCGGTTTCAGCCCGACGGCGAACAGCTTCAAGCACTCGAAGCGGTGAAAGACTGGACGCGCCGGCGTTTCAAGCTGGCCGAGGATGCCGTGGTGCTGGTCGCCGAAATCGTCTGCCGCCGCCCGAACTGCCCGCCGCTGGAAACCGCCGTCGCGTTCTGGACCGATGCCGACACGCGCCATCAGTTCAAGCTGCTGAAACCGGTGCGCGAAGTGATCTACGACGATATCGGCTGGCTATTCGGCACCCCCGAAAGCCATCAAGGCTGGGAGTGCTGTTAGGTACGTGCCCTTGCCGGTGCCGTGCTGAACAGAAGCAGAATCACGACCAGCAGCACCATCGCGCTTGTCGACAGCGACCAGTGAATGCCGACGATGCCGCCCATCAGCCCAACGGTAATGCCTGAAAAGGCGCGCAATCCCAGCGCCGCCATGTTGTACAGCCCGAGCACGCGGCCGCGTATCTGGTCTGGCGCGTGCAATTGCACCAGCGCCTGCGCCATTGAATTGAATGACAGCTCCAGAAAGCCCGCGCAGAACAGCAGCGCCAGCGCCAGCGGGTAGTAGCCATCGAGCGCAAAGCCGGCGATGGCGCAGCACCACAGCATGGCCAGCACAAAGGCGGTGCGCGGATCGGGCGCAAGGCCCCGCATCTCCAGCATCACGCCGCCCGTCAGCGCGCCGGCGGCATCGGCGGCCAGAAGCGCGCTGTACATCGCCCCGGCATCGCCATGGCCGAGGTCGCGGCCGAATTCGGGCATCTGCGCCTGGTAGGCATTGGCGACGAAGAACGATGCCGCGCCCGACAACAGGATCATGGAGGAAATGATCGGCAATCGCCGGATCGCCGCGATGGTCGCCATGATGTCGGCAATGCCCTTCACGCCGCGCGGCGGCATCGGCGTCTTGCGGAATTTGGGTCCGTAAGGCGCTTTCCACAGCCACAGCACGAGCGGCAGATAGAGCAACGCGTTCAACAACAGGCCGGGGGAGGGGCCAAGGAGCAGCAGCAAGGCCGCGCCAACAGCGGGCCCCGCCAGAAGGCCGAGATAGCGCGATGTCGCCATCAGCCGCACGGCGCTGGGGAGCTGCGGGCCTTCCACGATGTCATGAATCAGCACCTGACCCGGCGCGGCCCAGAACACGCCGGCGCAGCCGTGGATAGTGAGCAGCACCGCCGCATGCCACATCTCGAGCGCGCCGGTGAGGAACAGCACCGCCCAGGCCAGCGAGCAGAACATGAAAAGGCACATGCCGATCTGCACGAGGCGGCGTGGATCGGCGCGGTCCGCGAGCTGTCCGGCGAATGCCGAGAAGGCGAGGAACGGCAGCCAATGCGACAGCACCGCGAAGCCGCCGAGCGCGGGCGACTGGAATTTTTGAAAGGCGACCCAATAGGAGATCACGTGCTCGATGCTGTCCGCCATCATCGCCATCACATTGCCCGCGAGATAAAGGCGGTAATCGCGACTGGAAAGCGCGGCGAAAGAACGGCGCGGAACGGCGGGATTAGCGATGGTCAAACAAAGAACCTTTCATGGCGCAATTTACTGGCCGACCTTGGGATCGAGTTTGCGCGCCGCGTCGATATCGGCCATACCGCCCTGAAGGTCGCCTGCATCCTGTTTGGCGACGCCGCGATAGTAAAGCGCTTCGATATCCATGGGATTGAGCCCATAGGCGCTGTCAAAGTCGGAGACCGCAAGCGCTGCCTTACCGGTGCGCCCATAGAGCGATCCGCGATTGAAAAACGCATCCTCGGATGCCGGGTTGCGCCGAATGGCTTCGCTGTACTCCTGAATGGCGCGCTCATCTTGTCCCAGCTTTTCGTAGGCGCTGCCGCGATTGAGATAGGGCGCGGGATCATCGGGGTCGATGCGGCTCGCCGCATCATAATCCTCGATGGCGCGCTGATATTGCCCGAGGTTTTTGTAGGCGAGCCCACGGTTGTTATACGCCCCGAAAGATTGCGGGTTGAGCGCGATGGCCGAGGTGAAATCCAGAATGGCGCGTTCGAATTCGCCCTGTCTGAAATAGCCGGTGCCGCGATAGCGATAGGCCGCGTCGAGATTAATCCCGCTGACACCGGATTGAATGAGCGCGGTGCAGCCTGGGATTTGAATGGCGGTATCCTCGTCCATGCAGCGGGCCACGTCATCGGCCGGCTGCGCCTTGGCGAGCGGCGCCATCAGAAGGACAATCGCGACAACCGATCCTAGCTGCCGGCGCATCGCCGAACCCGTTCAGTGGTCGGCAAATCCGCCGACGGTGAGGCGATAGGCGCGCACATCGACATTCGCGAACAGCCCGGCCTTGCCGTAGGGATCGTTCGCGACGAAGCGCGACACCGCTGCACGGTCCGGTGCTTCGACCAGCAGCATGGAGCCGCACATGGCCCCCGCTTCATCGAGATACGGCCCGCCGATCTGCACTTTCACTTCCGGATGGTTGTGCGCGTAATCGAGATGGTGCGGGCGGGTCGCCATGCGCAGTTCGAGCGAATTGGGCTTGTCCCAGCAGGAAATCACAAACAGTGCCATGTCTTTTCCCCTATGCGGCGGCGCAGGCTTCGAAGCCCGCTTTCAGCTCGTCCTTGTTGAGTTCGCGTCCGATGAACACCATGCGGCTGTAGCGCTTCTCGTCCGGACGCCATTCGCGCTGCAGATCGCCTTCGATGATCATGTGCACCGCCTGGAACACGAGGCGGCGGTCATTGCCTTTCACGTCGATGATGCCTTTGGCGCGCAGGATGTTTTGGCCCTGCTGCTGGGTGAGTTGCGTCAGCCAGCGCGCGACTTTCCGCCGGTCCATCGGTTTGTCGGAGGTCAGCGCGATGCTTTCGACTTGCGAATCCTGCCAAGTCTTAGGGCCGGCTTCAGCGTCGTGATCATGGTGCTCGTGGCCGTGATGGTCATGATCATGGCCATGATCATGATGATCATGCTCGCAATGCTCGTCATGCACATGGCCTTCCTCGCCATGCGCCGGGTTCAGGAAATCGGGCTCCAGCGAGGTGATGCGGTCGAGATCAAAGCCGTGACGGCCCAATATCGCTTCCAGCTTCACGTTGGAACGCTGCGCGCGGTGAATCGGCGCCAGCGGATTGAGGCGCCGGATGCGCCGCTCGATCTCGGCAAGCTCGGACTCCGAGACGAGATCGGTTTTGTTCAGCACGATCTGGTCGGCGAAGGCGATCTGCTCCACCGCCTCGCGGGAATCTGCTAGGCGCATGAGGATATGCTTGGCGTCGACGACGGTTGTGACGGAGTCCAGCATCGTCTTCTGGCGCAAGCTGCCGTCGACGAAGAAGGTCTGCGCCACCGGGCCGGGATCGGCGAGGCCCGTCGTCTCCACGATGATGGAATCGAAATTGCCGCCCTTGGCGAGCAGGCCGTGCACGGTGCGGATGAGATCGCCACGGATGGTGCAGCAGATGCAGCCGTTGTTCATTTCGAACACTTCTTCGTCGGCCGACATGATGAGATCGTTGTCGATGCCGATTTCGCCGAACTCGTTCACGATCACGGCGTAGCGGTGGCCGTGGTCTTCGGAAAGGATGCGGTTCAGAAGCGTGGTCTTGCCCGCGCCCAGATAGCCCGTGAGCACGGTGACGGGAATTTGCTGCTTATCCATGGGCCGGTTTTAGGCCGGTTCTCGCAAGCGAGGCAACCCGCCAAAAAGAGGGCGGCGAAGCCCTTCGCTGGAAGGAATTCGCCGCCCAAGGGGAGACTATTGGACCTGCGGCTACTTACCCACCACGATCAATTCATACGAACCCGGAAGCTGCGCCGCGCGCCCGCCGCCGGCGGGCCTCGGGCCGGCCTTGAACGCGACCATGTAGACCTGGCCCTGCGCATCCACCGTGCCGGTGCGCGAGCCCACTTGGGTGGGCAACTTCTGCTGAAGCGCGATATGAGCCGGATCGGCGACGTCGATCACATCGAGTTCGCCGGACTCGCCGCACGGCACCAGAACGACGTGACGCGGCGCATCGTACATGACCGCGTCCGCGCCATCCCCGGTCTTCACCTTGGCCACTTCCTTGCCGTCCGACGCCTGCACGAAATGCGCGGTGCCGGAATCGCCGCACACGGAGACGAGCAGCTTGGCTTGCGGGATATAGGCCATGCCGGTCGGCGCATCGCAGCCGGCGAGCGCATAGCTGCCGGTCATCGTCTTGGTCTTAAGATCGATCACGGCGATCTTGTTCTGGTCTTCGACGTTGACGAACAAATGACCCATGCCGTCGGAGACGGGAAATTCCAGCGTGCCGCCGACCTTGATTTCGCCCGCGATCTTCTTGTTGGTCACATCGACCAGCGTGACCGTGCCGCCCGCGTGGTTTGCGACGACCGCCATCTTGGTGAACGGATCCCATGCCGCGCCGTCGGGTCCCATGCCGCTTGGGAGATCGGCGACGACCGTGTCCTTTGCCGCGTCCGCGATGCGGATCATGTTGCCGCGCTGCGGCATCAGCACATAGGTCGTGCCTGGAATGGGCAGCGCCATATGGCCCTTGGTCGCGCTTTTGAGCTGCGACACCGCGCCCGTCTTTGTGTCGATCACATTGGTGAAATCCATGCGCGCGACGAGCACATGTCCGGTGGCCGGATCGAAGGTGGAATAATCGAAACCGCCGTCGGGAAGCTTGATGCGGTTGATGATCTTATACCCGCCGTCGGCCGCGGATGCGCCCGTTGCGATGGCCGCCGCGACGACCAATCCCGTGACGATCGATGCCCTCATGCTCCGGCCCTCGCAGTATCGAGAGAACGGTATCAGCGCAGCTTTGCCATTGCTAAGCTTGTGCGCGTGATGAATCTTGTAAATGTATAAGCTTGAAGAGCGTCCATGAAATTCTTGTCACTTGCCCAAGCCGTTGAAGAGGTGGTGCGCGAAGGCGACACGGTCGCGTTCGAAGGATTTACCCATCTCATCCCTTACGCCGCCGGGCATGAGCTGATCCGCCAGAAGCGCGGCGATCTTACGCTCATCCGCATGACGCCCGACATCATCTACGATCAGTTCATCGGCTGCGGGCTCGCCAAGAAACTGGTGTTCTCCTGGGCGGGCAATCCGGGCGTGGGCTCGCTGCACCGCTTCCGCGACGCGTTCGAAAACGCCTGGCCACGCGGGATCGAGATCGAAGAGCACAGCCACGCGGCGATGGCGAATGCCTATGAGGCCGGCGCTGCCAATCTGCCGTTTGCGCATTTTCGCGGCTATATGGGTGCGCAATTGCCCGAAGTGAATCCGCGCATCAAGACGGTGACATGTCCGTTTACCGGTGAAGCCTTTGCGGCGGTGCCGGCGATCCGTCCCGACGCCGCGGTGATCCACGCGCAGAAGGCAGACCGCGAAGGTAATGTGCTGCTTGAAGGCATCATAGGCGTGCAGAAACAGGCGGTGCTCGCGGCCAAGCGAGCGCTGGCGACCGTGGAAGAAGTGGTCGACAGCTTCGAGGGGATGCATCCCAACGCCTGCATCCTGCCGCGCTGGACCTTGAGCGCGGTTGCCGTCGTGCCGGGCGGCGCGGTTCCCTCCTATGCGCACGGTTATTACCCGCGCAATAACGCCTTCTATATCGCCTGGGACAAAATCGCCCGCGAACGCGACAGCTTCACCGCGTGGATCGACGAGAACGTGCGGAGAAAAGGCCCCGATGCCTTCGCCGAGCACGCAAGGAGGCGGCCATGAGCTACACACCCAACGAGTTGATGATCATCGTCGCCTCGCGGCTTCTGAAGAACGAGGACGTGTGCTTCGTCGGCATCGGCGCGCCGTCGGCGGCGTGCAACCTTGCGCGGCTGACCCACGCCCCCGGCGTCACGCTGATCTATGAATCGGGCACCATCGCCACCAAGCCGAACGTGTTGCCGCTGTCCATTGGAGACGGCGAACTCTGCGAGACCGCGCTGACGACCGTGTCGGTGCCGGAGATGTTCCGCTATTGGCTGCAAGGCGGGCGCATCACCATCGGCTTTCTGGGCGCGGCGCAGCTCGACAAATTCGCCAACATCAACACTACGGTCGTCGGATCGTATGCGAATCCGAAGACGCGCCTTCCCGGCGGCGGCGGCGCGCCGGAAATCGCTTCGTCTTGCGGCGAAGTGTTCGTGACCATGGCGCAATCCAGGCGCGGCTTCGTGGAGCGCGTGGATTTCATCACCTCGTTCGGCTTTGGCGACGGCGGCGATCACCGCACGCGCCTCGGCATCACGACCAAAGGCCCGACCAAGGTGATCACCGACCTCTGCATCATGGAGCCGGATGCAGTTACCAAAGAACTGACCGTCACCAGCCTGCATCCCGGCGTGACGCGCGAACAGGTGGCGGACGCCACGGGCTGGACTTTGCAGTTTGCGCAGCACGTTGCCGAAACGCCTGCGCCGTCGGCGGAAGAACTGGACGTGCTTCGCGCCCTGAACGCGCGCACCAAACAGGCGCACAGCGCCGCCTAGGAAACACGATGACCCAACTACGCGAAGCCTATATCTGCGACGCCGTCAGGACGCCCATCGGCCGTTTCGGCGGAGCGCTTGCCCATGTGCGCACCGACGATCTGGCCGCCGTGCCTCTGGTGGCGCTGAAGGGCCGCAACACCGATGTGGATTGGGACGCGCTGGACGAGGTGATGCTCGGCTGTTCCAACCAGGCCGGCGAAGACAACCGCAATGTCGCGCGCATGGCGCTGCTGCTCGCCGAATTGCCGGAACGCGTGACCGGCGTCACCGTGAACCGGCTTTGCGCCTCCGGGCTCGAAGCGGTGGGGCAGTCGGCACGCGCCATCAAAACCGGCGAAGCGGATTTGATCATCGCGGGCGGCGTCGAATCCATGACCCGCGCGCCGTTCATCATGGGCAAGGCCGAAGGCGCGTTCCCGCGCAGCGCCGAGATGCACGATTCCACCATCGGCTGGCGCTTCATCAATCCGATCATGCGCGCGCAATACGGCGTCGATTCCAATCCCGAGACCGGCGAGAACGTCGCCGAGGAATTCAAGATCTCGCGCGAGGCGCAGGATGGTTTCGCGCTGCGCAGCCAGCAGCGCGCCGCGGCCGCCATCGCCAGCGGCTATTTCCAGAAGGAAATCGTCCACGTCACCACCAAGGATGCGAAGGGAAAGGCCGTCGTCGCGGAGAAGGACGAACATCCGCGCCCGCAAACGACGGCGGCGGATTTGGCGAAGCTGAAGCCGCTGTTCCGCAACCCCGGCACCGTGACGGCGGGCAATGCGTCGGGCGTGAATGACGGCGCGGCGGCGATCATCGTGGCGAGCGAGGCCGCGCTGAAGAAGCACAATCTTCGCCCGCGTGCGCGCGTCGTGGGCATGGCGACGGCCGGCGTGGCGCCGCGCATCATGGGCATCGGCCCCATTCCGGCGACCGAGAGACTGATGGCGCGGCTGAACCTGCGGGCCACGGATTTCGATGTGGTCGAATTGAACGAAGCTTTCGCCGCGCAATGCGTGGCGGTGCTGCGCGGGCTCGGCATTGCCGAAGACGCCCCGCACGTGAACCCGCATGGCGGCGCCATCGCCCTCGGCCATCCGCTCGGCATGAGCGGTGCGCGCCTTGCGCTGACGGCGGTGCATCATCTGGAAGCCACCGGCGGCAAGCGCGCGCTCTGCACGCTGTGCGTCGGCGTCGGCCAGGGCGTCAGCATGGCGCTGGAGCGGGTGTAAGCAATCCGCCGCTTGCGGGCTGTTCCAGCGCTTGGTCTAATCGCTCCAAACAACAATATGGGAGACCGCATGCGCACGGCTATGACGATTGCTGTTGCATGGTTCGCGGGACTATCGCTTGCGGCGATGGCGGCAGACACGCAGACCACCATCTTCAACACCAAGAATTTCCATGCCGACAAGGCGCTGTGGACCAATCCCGCCTATTACCGCAACAACACGTCCGGCGAGCTGGTGGGCATGGGGCTCAACATCGTGCCGTATGAAGCGACGGGACAGGTGGGCGCGGCGCGCCTGTACGGATCGCTCGGCACCGGTAAGCCCGGCGCAACGGATTTGAAAAGCCCGTATCCGTATAAGACCGGCATGGAGCACTACAATGCATGGCTGAAGGCGGCCAAAGGCGGCACGCATCACACCAAGACATCGCTTCCCGATTGGAGCGGCGAATGGGCGGGCGGCCCGGCCGCCGAGCGCGGTCCGGCCAGCGACATCGTCAAATATCTGAAGCCTAAATATCAGGAATATTACGTTCAGGAAGTCAAAGCCGCCGCGGAGGCGCGCAACTGGACGGCGCAATCCATGTGCCTGCCGCGCGGCTTCTTCTACGCGCTGACGCCGAACGAGTTCGTCAACACGCCGAAGATGACGTGGATCCTGGCGCAAAGTTTCACCGAAACACCGGTGCGCTGGATTTACGTCGATCAGCCGCACACCGATCCCAACCTGCAATTTCCCAAATGGAACGGCGAAAGCATCGGCTTCTGGGACGGCGATGCGCTCATCATCCACACCAACCAATTCCACGGCTGGCGCGGCGGCCCGGGTGGCGAATTCACCGATTCGATGGAGACGGTGGAGAAATATCAGCGCGTGGGCGACGAAATCCGCGGCGAGATCACGATGTACGATCCGGACGTCTATGTCGGCCCGGCCTATGAGAAGCTGAGCTTCCGGCTGAAGAAGAACGTGAAGCCGGAAGAACGGCCGCTCTACAACACCTGCACCGACACCAACGGCCCCTCGCCCGCGGTGCATCTGGATGCGAACGGCTTTCTCAACGAGCACATTCCGGGCGAGCCGGGCTTCGACTGGAACCCTGGCGATCCGCGCCCCTGGACGACCTGGCTGAACGAAAGCGACAGGCGCTACGCCAACTATTTGGCCAAGGGCGGCAAGCCCCCGAAATCGGCCGATGTCACGCCGCCGACCAAATTCTCAAAAGGCAGGGAATAGGCGTATAGTTCACAAACTAGACGGGGGAGGGGCGCATGCGTCCGATTCGGCTGGTTCTTGCTGCAATGCTGCTGTTCGTGTCCGCGCCCGCTTACGCGCAGGCCTGGGCGCAATACACCGATCAGTCAAACTTCTTCACGGTGAATTTTCCCGGCGAGCCGAAGAAGGAAGCGATCCCCTTCAAGACGCCGCAGGGCACCACGCTGCCGGCATGGCGCTACACCGCCTCGCGTGATGACAGCCACTACACGGTCACGGTGATCAACTACGCGACCGCGCCGCAGGAAGTGTCCGCCGCGGTGGGACACGCGGGCGATGACTTGCTGAAACGGGGCAAGGCGACCTATGACGCGGCGGCGCAGATCGACCGCATTCCCACGCGGCGCATGGCGATCACCGAACCGGACGGCCGCCGTCTGCTCGGTGAAATCGCGCTGCATCAGAACCGCGTCTATATTCTGGAAGCCGACGTGCCGGCGAGCGCGCCCCCGCCGATGCAATTCCAGGCCTCGATCCAGATCCTGGACGCGACCGGCAAGCCGATCCGCTACAACGAAGACGGCGTGACGCGCGCGAATTGATTTGAGCTAATCTATCAAATGGTTGATTCTTAAGGATGCAATGAGGATAAAAATCAAAACGTAGACCCAAAACGGAACCCTTAAGATCCTGACCTTAAGGTCTAAGTATCCGATATAGAGATCGTGTATCCAATTGAACATGTGGGTCGTATCCAAGGTTTAGTATCAATTGATACGTTCCGTCATCGCCCGGCTTGTCCGGGCGATCCATGGATGCCCCGCATAAAGCGGGCATGACGAAAAGGAAGGCGGCCTAAGGTCCCAACTAGTCCTGCGTCACTTTTTCCGGGGCGCCTTCCGGCGGGGTGCCGAACGGGTCGTCCAGCTTCTGGCCGTTCGCGAGCGTGACGATCCCGAGCAGGCCGCCGTTCGATCCGTCCTTGGCGCGCTTGACGATGGCGGTGATCTTGTCGCCGATCTTGAAACTGTCCTTGCCCCAGCCGCGCCGTGCCAACGCCACGGTCGCGCCGGTTTCCAGCGCCCAGGCTTGCTGCTTGCCGTCCAGCCCTACGGCGGTGATGTAGATCCAGCTGTGCGGATTGACCCAGTCATATTCCGTCACCGTTCCGGTGACGGTGATGGTCTTCACCGCTTCATAATTGGCGTGGGAATGATGCGCCGTCGCGGGCAGAACCGTGAGCGTAATGGCGATGGCGGCAAGACCGATGCGCTGAAGCGTCATGACAATCCTCCCCGAGGTGACTTCATTCTGGCCCTAGGCCGCGCGCCCTGCAAGTCGCCGACAATAAGCGCTGAATTGTATTCAAACGCCGCGGGGCATTTTCACCCGGACGAAACACGCCCCGGCCCATAGTGGCGGCCATGTATACGATCGTATTGGCCTCCCAGAAGGGAGGCTCGGGCAAGACCACGCTGTCCGGACATCTCGCCGTGGAAGCCGACCGCGCCGGCAACGGCCCAGTTGTGCTCATCGACACCGATCCGCAAGGCTCGCTCTCCCATTGGTGGAACGCGCGCTCGGCGGAAGACCCGCGCTTCGTGAAGGTGGGGCTGGACGATCTCGGCACGGCTCTGCCGGAATTGCGCCTTGCTGGATTCAAGCTCGCGGTGATCGACACCCCGCCTGCCATTACCGATTCGATTTCCGAAGTCGTCGCGCATGCCGATCTCGTCATCGTGCCGACGCGCCCGTCGCCACACGATCTGCGCGCGGTGGGCGCGACGGTGGACATCGCGGAACGTCACGGCAAGCCGGTGATCTTCGTCATCAATGCCGCCACGGCGCGCGCCCGCATCACCGGTGAATCCGCGGTGGCGCTGTCGCAGCACGGCACGGTCGCGCCCGTGACGCTGCATCATCGCGTCGACTTCGCGGCCAGCATGGTGGACGGCAGAACCGTGGGCGAGGTCGTCGCCAAATCGGCCTCTGCGAAGGAAGTCGCCGATCTCTGGGTTTATGTGCAGACGCGCCTTGCGCATGTGATGCACGATCCCAAGCTGCTGCCCAATGTGCAGCCGAAACATTTCGCGGTGAATTCCCTGCTCACTGCGGTTCAGGAAAGCGAGGCGCCGGAGCGCGCCTTGGCCGATGACGGGCCGGAAATTCCTGCCGCGGTGGAATTGTCAAACGGCTACACCGGGCCCGAGCGCCGCGCGGCCAACCCGCAGCCCTATACCGGGCCGGAACGCCGCGCGCCGCGGTTCACGGGCGTGGAACGGCGGGCCAATACCTTCGGACGGCGGCAAACCGAAATCGTGAAATGAGCAAATTCGCGCCGATTACGTCCAGTCTGCTCGCCCGCAAGGGCGAAGCCGGGCCGTGGCAGACGGACCGTAAGATGCCGCTCGCCTGGGAAGCCAACGGGTTCAAGAGCGAGCAACGTCTGGAGCCGCGTTTCGAGCGGCGTATGGAGCGCGTGCCTGCACCCGCGCCGTCGGCCGCGCCCGCACCGCAACCCCTCGCACCAATGCCGCAAGTGGCCGCGGATCCCGAACGCATGCGCTCCTGCACGCTGAAGATCTCGCAGCGCGATTACGAACGCATCGGCATCGTGGCGGTGAAGCGCGGCTCACGGCCGCAGCTATTGATGCGCGAGGCAATCGACGCGTTCCTCGTTTCGGCCGCGCACGAATACCGCGCCGAATGCAGCTGCCTTGCCTCGGGCGGGTGCAACCAAGGTTGCAGCTAGGCGCTCACTGCTGCTGCTGTTGCTGCTGCTGATAATACAGCCGCTCGGCGGTGGTGGTTTTTTCCACGACAGGGCCCATGGCTCGCGACACGCGCAAATATTCCTCGTGGCGCACAGGCGTGCTCGTCGCCTGCACCGATACCGAAACCGCCAGTTCGCTTTCCGCCTGGCCTTTGAACGTGCCGCGCGTGGGCGGCACGTCGGCATAGTCGCGTCCTATCGCGACGCGGATGTGCCGTTCGCTGGCCATGATGTTGTTGGTCGGATCGAAACCCACCCAGCCGAAGCTCGGCAGATACGCCTCCACCCAGGCATGTGTCGCGTCTTCGCCGGAACGGTTCTTGTCCTGACGGCGATGGTGCAGATAGCCCGAAACATAGCGCGTCGGCACGTTCCAACCGCGCGCAACGGCGATCATGATATGCGCGAAATCTTGGCAGACGCCGCGCTTTTTTTCGAGCGCTTGCTCGATGGGCGATGATGCATCGGTGACGCCGATTTGATAGTCGAAGGCATCGAACAATGTCGTGTTCAAATGCTTGAGCGCGGTCAGCGGATCGCCGCTGGGCTTTTCCAGGCCATGCGCGGCAATGAACGCGGCCAAATCGGGTGACCTGCGTGCGAAGGTCGAATCTTCCAGCAGGTCGTAATGTTCGCCGTTCAAATTCAGCGAATTGTAGCGTTGCCATTCGAGGCTATCGGCCGCGGGCGGCAGCGGCGCCATTTCCTGCACTTCGATGGACGATTGGGCGTCGATCTTGAGCTCGGTGTGCTCGCGCAGCACGTTGAAGTGATAGACGGTGTTGCCGAACGGATCGTTATAGGCAAAGAGCTGCGCCTTGGGCGCGGTTGCGATTTGAAAGCTGCGCAGCGTCTGCTGGCCTTCGGAGCGCGGCTGCATGCGCAATTCCATGACGCTTTCGCGCACCGGCCCGGAATAGCGGAAACGCGTCACATGGCGGATGGAATAGAACATCTAGAGCACCGTCTCCGCGTCGTAAGCGATATAGGCCGTGCGCACCGCATCGTGGATGTGCTCGCACTGCTTGGCGATGTTGGCGAGAAAATCGTCGATGGACCCGGCGATCAACTCGTCGATCTGGCCGAAATCGACGCTCGCCTTCAGCCGTCCGGCAAGCCGCTCGCATGCGGCACGGCGCGACGCCGGCGCGCCGACGGCAACATGCGAAAGCGCCTCCACCAGCCGCTCCACGGCGAAGCGCACCGAGTGCGGAAATTCCTGATCGAACAGCAGGAACTCCGCGATGTGCTCGCGGCGGATGTCGGCAGTGTAGACCTTGCAATAGGCTTCGAACGCCGTGCAGCTTTTCAGAAGCACGATCCAATCTAGATATTTCGGTTCCGGCGCGTTGGGCGCGTTGGGGATCAGCACGGCGCCGAAATGGATGTCGAGCAGGCGGCTGACCAGCTGGGCGCGCTCGATGTAGCGGCCGAGCTGAATGAAATGCCAGCCCTCGCCGTGACGCATGGTCGAGAAGGTGACGCCTTCGAGCAGGTTCAAATCCTTCACCGTCTCGCGGAAAATGTAGGACGGCGCGTCGCTCCACATGCTCCTGATATTGACGGGCGCAAGGCGCAGATAGAGCTCGTTCAATTGTCCCCACATCTCGGTCGAAATCTGCTCGCGCACTTGGCGCGCATTGTCGCGCGCGAAACGGACCGAACTGATGAGCGACGAGGAATTGATGCGCTCGAAGGCCAGCGCATTCGTGACGGTGAACGCGTCGCTTGTCACGGGCGCGAATTCCTCTCCGGACAGCGCGGTGATGACGCGCATCCAGGAGTTTTCCGCATCTTCCTTGGATTGCTCGACCATCGATTCGAGCTTCACCGCGATCAGCCGGCTGATGTGCTCGGCACGCTCGAGATAGCGGCTCATCCAATAAAGATTGTCGGCGACGCGGCTCAGCATCAGGTCAGCACCCACGTATCTTTCGACCCGCCGCCTTGGCTGGAATTCACCACCAGGCTGCCGCGCTTCAGGGCCACGCGGGTCAGCGCGCCGGGCGCGATGGTGGTCCGCTCGCCGTGCAGAATGAAGGGACGCAAATCCACATGGCGCGCTTCGATGGCGCCGTCGATGAAACATGGCGCTGTGGAAAGCTGGATCGTCGGCTGCGCGATGTAATTGTCCGGATCGGCCTTGACCTTCTCGGCAAACGCTTCGCGCTCGGCGGCCGAGGCGTGCATGCCGACGAGCATGCCATAGCCGCCGGATTCACCCACCGCCTTCACAACGAGCTTGTCGAGATTGGCGAGCACATGGGCAAGCGATTTGGGCTCGCGGCAGAGGAAGGTCTCGACATTGTCGAGGATCGGTTCTTCCGCGAGGTAATAGCGGATCAGGCGCGGCACGTAGGCGTAAACGGCTTTGTCGTCAGCCACGCCGGTGCCCGGCGCGTTCGCGATCATCACATTGCCGGCACGATACGCATTGAACAGCCCGGCGAGGCCGAGCGTCGAATCGGCGCGGAAGGTGATGGGGTCGATGAAATCGTCGTCGATACGCCGGTAGATCACGTCCACGCGCTTCAAGCCGGATGTGGTGCGCGCGTAGACGATGTTGTCGTTGACGACGAGGTCGCGTCCCTCCACCAGCTCCACGCCCATCTGGCGCGCCAGGAAGGCATGCTCGAAATAGGCGGAGTTGAACACGCCCGGCGACAACACGGCGATGGACACCTCGTCCTGATAGGGCGCCAGCGATCTCAGCGTCGCCAGCAAATCCTGCGGATAGTGCTCGATCGGCCGGACGCCCGCGCTGCGGAACAGTTGCGGAAAGGCGCGGCGCACGACATCGCGATTGGCCAGCATGTAGGAGACGCCGGACGGCACGCGAAGATTGTCTTCGAGCACCACGAAAGCGCCTTTCTCGTTGCGCACCAGATCGGTGCCGCAGACGTTCACGTAGGCGCCATGCGGAATGGGAAGCCCGCGCATCTCGCGGCGGTAGTGGCGTGAGCCATAGATCATGCTGCGTGGAACCAGCCCATCCTTTAGCACGCGTCCGTCGCTATAGATGTCGCGCAGGAACATATTGAGCGCGGTGATGCGCTGCTTCAGTCCCGCCTCGACGCGGTCCCATTCCGGCGCGGTGATGATGCGCGGCAGAAGGTCGGTCGGGATGATGCGCTCGGTCGACTGATTGTCGCCATAGACCGTGAAGGTGATGCCCTGGTGCAGGAAGGATTGCTCGCACGCCGCTTGCCGCCGGCGCATTTCCTCGGTGGGCAGTTCGACGATGCGTTCGTGCAATTGCGCGTAATGCCCGCGGACATTTCCTGCCCCGTCGAACATCTCGTCATAGGCATGGCCGAGCTTGTATTCGGCATAGGGCCCGGATTGGCCTGGGCGGGGATCGGCGGGCTTGGCTGGGGGCAGGGTGGCGAGCGCATCTTGCTGCATGTGCGAAGTGTGATGGGACGAAGGGCAACTCCGTCAAGGGGCGTTTGGCCGCTGGCTCTTAGCCTATTGATAGGTAAGATGATTTTCTCCGATCCCCGAGCAAACGGGCCGGGTGCCAGGCCGGGCGGCATTTGCTACATCTTCCGCGGACCGGATTCGGGCGGCGATGAACTATTTCCTCCAGACCTTGGTGAACGGCGTCAGCTTGGGCGCGATCTATGGGCTGATCGCCATCGGCTACACCATGGTCTACGGCATCATCGGCATGATCAATTTCGCCCATGGCGACATCTACATGATCGGCGCCTTCATCTCGCTGACCGGGTTCCTGTTGCTCTCCACGCTCGGCATCACCTCGGTGCCGCTGGCCATCGGGCTCGTGCTCATCATCGCCATGGCGTTCACCGCCGTTTACGGCTGGACCGTGGAGCGCATCGCGTACCGCCCGTTGCGAGGGTCACCCCGGTTGGCGCCGCTGATTTCCGCGATCGGCATGTCCATCGTACTGCAGAATTACGTGCAGCTTGCGCAAGGCGCGCGTGTGAAGCCGATCCAGCCGATGGTGCGCGGCGCGCTCACACTGGCATCAGGTGGCGATTTCCAGGTCACTATTAGTCTGTTGCAGATCCTCATTGTGGTCCTCACCTTCACCCTGATGGCGGGGTTCACCTATCTCATCCGCGCGACGCCATTAGGCCGCGCGCAGCGTGCGACCGAGCAGGACATGACCATGGCGGCGCTGCTCGGCGTGAATGTCGACCGCACGATTTCGACGACCTTCATCATCGGCGCGATGCTGGCGGCGGTCGCGGGGCTGATGGTCACGCTCTATTACGGCGTAGTCGATTTCTACATCGGCTTCGTCGCCGGCATTAAGGCGTTCACCGCCGCCGTGCTGGGCGGCATTGGCTCGCTTCCAGGCGCGATGCTGGGCGGGCTTCTTATCGGCATCATCGAAGCCTTCTGGTCCGGCTATTTCAGCATCGCTTACAAAGACGTCGCCGTGTTCGGCATTCTTGTCGCCGTCCTGATCTTCCGCCCCACCGGCCTTCTCGGCAGCCCCGAAGTGGAGAAGGTGTGAACCGTTCTACGCTGATCGCCGCCGTCATGGACGCCGCGGCTGCGGCGTTGGTGGCCGCGCTGCTGGCTATTCCGCTGTTGGGATTCCGGCTGGTCGATTCCGTGCAGGGGCTTTATCTCGGCTATCGCTTCTCCTTGGTGCTGTATGCGGCCGCCGCTGTGTTCTTCGGCCGGCTCGCATTGCGCGGCATTGCCGCTGCCTGGGCAGCAAAGGCGCGCAAGGCCCCGCATGCCGGCCAGAAGGAGCGCAAATGGATCGGCTGGGCGATGATCGCCGCCGCCGCGATCATGCCGTGGCTGCCGCTGGTCGACCGCAATCTCGTCGATAAGGCGACGCTGGTCCTGATCTACGTGATGCTCGGCACCGGGCTGAACATCGTGGTGGGCCTCGCCGGGCTGCTCGATCTTGGCTACGTCGCCTTCTACGCCGTCGGCGCCTACACCTACGCGCTGCTGTCGCTGCATTTCGGCCTGTCGTTCTGGCTATGCCTGCCGCTCGCGGGGTTGATGGCAGGCAGCTTCGGCGTACTGCTCGGCTTTCCGGTCCTGCGCTTGCGCGGAGATTATCTCGCCATCGTTACGCTCGGCTTCGGCGAGATCGTGCACGTGATCCTGATCAACTGGCAGAGCCTGACCGGCGGGCCCAACGGTATCACCGACATACAGCGCCCGGGCCTGTTTGGGCTGAAATTCCAGCCGGGCGGGGCGGAGACCTTCGCGGGATTTTTCGGTCTTCCCTTCTCGCCATCGCAGCGGATTTATTTTCTCTATTATCTGATCTTCGCGCTGGCGCTGCTCACCATTGCCTTTGTCGAGCGCATGCGAAGGCTCCCCATCGGCCGTGCCTGGGAAGCGCTGCGTGAGGACGAGATCGCCTGCCGCAGCCTCGGCCTCAATCCGACGACCATCAAGCTCGGCGCCTTCGCGCTCGGCGCCACGTTTGCGGGGTTCGCGGGTTCGTTCTTCGCGACGCGCCAAGGCTTCATCAGCCCGGAAAGCTTCACCTTCATCGAATCGGCCATCATCCTTGCCGTCGTCGTGCTCGGCGGAATGGGCAGTCAGATCGGCATCGTGCTCGCGGCCATCGTTCTGGTGGGCCTGCCCGAATGGTTCCGCGATTTGCAGCAATACCGCATGCTGGCTTTCGGCGGCGCCATGGTCCTCATCATGTTGTGGCGGCCGCAAGGATTGCTGTCGCATCGCGCGCCTAGCGTGAAAGCCGCGGCGGCATGAGCGAGCTTCTGGACGTCACCGGTCTCACCATGCGCTTCGGCGGGTTGACCGCCGTGAACGATCTGTCGTTCCGAGCGAGGGCCGGTGAGATCACCGCCATCATCGGGCCGAACGGCGCCGGCAAGACGACGCTGTTCAATTGCCTCACCGGCTTCTACCGGCCGACATCTGGCACGGCGGTTCTGACGAAGAAGGACGGCAAGCAATTTCGCTTGCACAAGATGGCCGGCTACCGCATCGCGCGCGACGCGAATGTCGTGCGCACGTTCCAGAATGTGCGCCTGTTTCCCGCCATGACGGCGCTGGAAAACCTGATGGTGGCGCAGCACGTCACGCTGATGCGCGCGTCTTATTATTCCATCGGCGGGCTCTTGGGCCTTGCCCGTCACAAGAATGCGGAGAAAGCGGCCATCGAACGCGCCTCCTATTGGTTGTCGCGCGTGGGCCTGAAAGGCATGGAGAACGCGATCGCCGGCGGCCTTGCCTATGGCGCGCAGCGCCGGCTCGAAATCGCGCGCGCAATGTGCGCCGAACCGATGCTGCTGTGTCTCGATGAACCCGCGGCTGGTTTGAATCCGCGCGAGGATCGCGAGCTTGGCGATCTTCTGCTCGACCTCAAGCGCGAGCAGGGACTCTCGGTGCTCTTGATCGAACACGATATGGGCGTGGTGATGCGTCTTTCGGATCATATCGTGGTCCTCGATCACGGTCATTGCATCGCGCAAGGAACGCCCGCCGAGGTGCGCGCCAATCCCGCCGTCATCAACGCCTATCTCGGGCATGAGGACGCGGCCTGATGCTGTCGGTTCGCAACCTCGTTTCGGGTTACGGGCTCATCGAAGTGTTGTCCGGACTTGACCTTGAAATTGCCGAAGGCGAGATCGCGACGCTGATCGGCGCCAATGGCGCGGGCAAGACGACGCTGTTGATGACCATCTGCGGCCGGCCGCGCGCCCGTGCCGGCGAGATCGTGTTTGAAGGCGAGAACATCACGCATCTGCCGACGCATCATCTGGTAAGGCGAGGCATCGCGCATGTGCCCGAGGGGCGGCGCATCTTTCCTAAGCTGACCGTGCTCGAAAATCTGCAAATGGGTGCGCATGCGTCGGCCCCGAAGAATTTCCCCGCCGATCTCGACTTCGCGCTGACGCTGTTTCCGCAGTTGAAATCGCGGCTCGCCCAGCGCGGCGGCACGCTCTCGGGCGGCGAGCAGCAGATGCTCGCCATCGGCCGTGGGTTGATGAGCCGGCCGCGGCTGCTCTTGCTGGACGAGCCCTCGCTCGGCCTTGCGCCGCTGATCGTACGACAGGTGTTCGATACCATCCGCGCCATCAATAAGGAGCGGAAAACCACGATCCTGCTGGTGGAGCAGAACGCCTTTCAGGCCTTGAGGCTCGCCACCCGCGCGCACGTCATGGTGAACGGCGCGATCACCCTATCGGGCACAGGCGCCGAACTGGCCGGCAACAAAGAGGTGCAGGCCGCCTACATGGAAGGCGGCGTAACGGCCGGTTAGGGGCGGTTGCACCCCCGGCCGGACCCGATATGCTGGCGCTGCTGCTTCGTTCCTTTAAGGAATTCGCCATGAAACGCCTTGCCGCGCTGGCCTTCGCCTTGGCTTTGGCCGCCTGCCAACAGAACAACGCCATCGTGATCGGCGTGGCTGGGCCCATGACGGGCTCCAACGCCGCCTTCGGTGAGCAGTTCCGTAAAGGCGCGGAAAAGGCGGTGGCCGACATCAACGCTAAGGGCGGCGTTCTGGGCAAGCAGCTTCAGCTCGTGGTCGGGGACGATGCCTGCGATCCCAAACAGGCCGTGTCGGTCGCCAACGACATGGTGGCCAAGAAGGCCGTGTTCGTGGCTGGGCATTATTGCTCGTCCTCGTCCATCCCCGCATCCGACGTCTATTCCGAATCCGGCATCGTACAGATTTCGCCCGCCTCCACTAACCCGCAGCTTACCGACCGTGGCAAGGCAGGCGTGTTCCGCGTCTGCGGCCGCGACGATGCTCAAGGCCCGACGGCCGCCGATTACATCGCCAAGAACTACATGGGAAAGGTGATTGCCATCGTCGACGACAAGTCCACCTATGGCAAAGGCCTAGCCGACGAATTCCGCAAGAAGCTGAACGCCGACGGCGTCATGGAAGCGATGGATGATTCCATTGTTCCGGGCGAAAAGGATTACAGCCAGATCGTGTCCAAGCTGAAGGCCGCGAAGGCCGACATTGTCTATTTCGGCGGCTACCATCCGGAAGCCGGACTCATCGTGCGCCAGATGCGCGAACAGGGCGTGAGCGCGATCCTGGTCGGCGGCGATTCCTTCGTCACGGAGGAATTCTGGTCCATTACCGGCCCGGCGGGCGAAGGCACGCTGATGACCTTCGGCCCCGATCCGCGCCTCAACCCGAACAACGCGGCGCTGGTGAAGGCCTTCCGCGATTCCGGTTACGAGCCCGAAGCCTATACGCTCTACACCTATGCCGCGGTGCAGGCGTGGGCGGAAGCGGCGGCGAAAGCGGGCAGCACGGACTCGCCCGCCGTCAGCAAGGCGCTGCAATCCAACATGTTCGACACGGTGCTGGGCAGTCTCGGCTTCACGGCGAAGGGCGATGTCACCGCGCCGGGTTATGTCTTCTATGTCTGGAAAGATGGGAAGTACGTCTACGCGCAATAACGGCAACGGCGCACGGCGCGGGGGATAAGGATGCGGCTGCTGCTCGTTTCCGTCGCCATTGCGCTCGTGATGCTGCTGGTGCGCACTCTCGGCCTCGAGGGAATCGTGGCCGAGATTCCCGCCCGCTACGGTCCCGCGGTTCAGCAATTTGTCGGCGTCGCGATGTGGGTCGCGTTCGCCTTCTTCGCCGACCGGCTGTTCCGCTTCCTCTATTGGGACGGCTGGCTCAGGCGTAAGCGCAATCAGGATACGCCGGCACTTATCGAAGACATCGTCACGATTGCGCTGCTGGTGCTCGGCATTTCGCTGGGCCTGTATTTCGAGGCCGGCCTATCGCTGACGGGGCTGCTCACCGCGTCCGGCGCCACCGCCATCGTACTCGGCATCGCGCTGCAGGCGGTGATTCAAGACTTGTTCAGCGGCCTGTCGGTCAATTTCGACGGCTCCTATGCCATCGGCGATTGGCTGACGATCTACTCCGACCAGATGCCTGAACCGCAATATGGCCGCGTCGCCGGCATCACCTGGCGCATGACGTATCTTCGACTGGAAGACGGGCGCCGGCTGATCCTGCCCAACCACATCATGACGTCCAACCCGGTGCTCAATCACAGCCGGCCGATGGGCGGCAAGAGGCTGAACGTCACCATTGCGGTGGACAACCGGTTTCCGTCCGAGCGGGCGACAAGCATTCTGCACGCCGAGGCGTTGCGCGCCGTGCGGCAGAAGGGTCTTTTGCGCGTGCCGGAACCGGACGTGATTCTCACCAAGGTTACCGGCGACACGTCGTTTTTCGAGGTGCGCTTCTTTGCCAATCCCGATGAGATCGAGCCGAACCGCGCCCAATCGGCCGTGCTGACCGCGCTGCACGGCGCCATGCTGCGCCATAAGGTTGCGACGCCCGTCACCAATCTGGAAATCCAGCAGACGCCGGACAGTTTCGATTTTGGCCAGCGCGAAATGCGCGCGGCGCTGAATCGCGTCGGTCTGTTCATGAATGTGCTGGACAAGGAACAGCTCGATCAGCTGGCGACGGGCTGCAAGACCATCGCCATGCCACCGGGCGCGCTTCTCATCCGGCAGGGCGAGAATGCCTCGTCCATGTTCGTGATCCTGGAAGGGGCTGCGCGCATTTCGGTGCGCAATCCGGCGGGAGAAAATCACGAAGTCGCAGTGGTCGCCGGCGGCGATGTCGTGGGCGAGATGTCGCTGATGACGGGCGCGCCGCGCACCGCGACCGTGACGGCGGCCACAGGTCTGCGCGTGCTTGAAATCACCAAGGAGCCGATCGAGGCCCTGATGAAGGCCGCGCCGGAATTGCTCGAACGCTTCGGCCGCGTGCTGGCGCAGCGTCAGTTGGAATTGAACGCGCTGACCGATCAGCCGCAGCACAAGGACGCGGTGGAGAAGGACCTGCTGCAACGCATGCGCGTCTTCTTCGGCCGCGTGTTCAGGACGGCGCAGACGGGCTCTTAAAGCGCACGTGCAAATCCTAGCTCGTCTCTGAGATTGCGATGACAGCTGTAGAACACATCATCGACTTGGTAGCGGTGAGTGATTCACGCGTGGCATCCTTTCAGAGAGTTAGCCCCCTTAGGTGGGTAGGAGAATCATCCCCACATCTTCGAAACATTCTCGAGTTCGAGAGACTTAAGGGCGCAACGTTCTCTGCAAGATGGGGTTGGTCTGTAGACTTTGTCCCGATCCTTAAGGGCCGAAAACTGGCTTGGAAACGGACGCCTCTGAAGGCAGAGTTCGATTTATGCATCGATCCCATAGACACTTCAGGCAGCGTCCCGAGTTGGTACTCGTTCACTGCCTCGGCGTCGCAAGATCATATTGCACGAGTTTGGAATGCTACAATCGACGCTGCCGAGAAGGACTGGCGTCGAGTTCAATCGTTAGAGAATTTATTGGACCTATTTCATAGCCGATCAGTCATGCAGTTCCGGCGGTTCTCCCTTCAGAATTACGCCCAGACGGATCTCGCGTGGGGACTCTTGCTTCTGGCGACCGGTAAGGCAGAGGAAGGCTATCGGCGCCTTGCCAACTTTTGCGAAAGTTTCGAAATTGACCGCAGCACGGCAATCCTGCAAAAAGCGGTAGCAGAAGCTTCGGCGGTCTCGGTCGGTTGAGCGTGTCGCTTCGCACTGGTTAGCCGGGAATGACAAGCCGTCTAAACTACAGAACTACGTACCAGTACGACCAGCATCACCACGTAGGTTAGCTGGTGCACGAGCTGGTCGGCGCCGAACACCATCCAGAAGAGGCCCTGATCGGGCGTCAGATCGCGCCGCTTGTTGATCTGCTCCTTCAGCCAGTCGCAGTGATAGTGCACCAGGAATTCCGCGATAAGCAGCCCCGCCACCAGGAAGGGCGAGAGGCTCAGCAGCAGCACGGGCGCCACTGAACCGGCCACATGGATGCCGGCGTGAATGAAGCCGCCGGGATGGCCGTAAATGCCTTTATGGCGCCACTGATATTCGGTTTGCAGCGCGTAATCGCACAGATGGTGCTTCACTTCGAAGAGCGCGAGCGCCCAGAAGACGGCAGCCATTTCGGGATTCATGAAACCCGCGCATCCTTCCCTTGGGACCCGCCCCCCGGCGGAAAATGGTTCAGTCTTTTACGATAGGGGCGATGCTGCCCACAATGGAGGCATCGAGCTTTTCGTAAGTGTAATAGCCGATCAGATCGTAAAGCTCCGCCCGCGTCTGCATCTTGTCGAGCGAGGTGTGCGAGCCGCCGTCGCGCTTGATCGCGGCATAAAGCTCGGCTTGCGCCTTTGCCGATACGCGCATGGCGCTGGCCGGCCAGATGACCATGCGGTAGCCCATGGTCTCGAACTCGGACGCGGTGAACACAGGCGTCTTGCCGAATTCCGTCATGTTGGCCAGCAGCGGCGCTTTCACGCGCGCCGCGAATTCGCGGAACATGTCGGCGGTGGTGAGGGCTTCGGGGAAAATGGCGTCGGCGCCCGCGTCCAGGAACAATTTGGCCCGCGCTACGGCGCCGTCCATGCCTTCGGACGCGGCTGCATCGGTGCGCGCGATGATGAACAGATCGCGCCGCGCCTTTACCGCAGCGGCGATCTTCGCCGCCGCCTCGTGCGGATCGGCCAGTTTCTTGTCGTTCAGATGGCCGCATTTTTTCGGCAGCACCTGATCTTCGATATGCACCGCCGCGGCGCCGGCATCCTCGAAGCTGCGCACCATGTGCATCGCATTCAGCGCTTCGCCGTGGCCGGTGTCTCCGTCCACTAAAACCGGCAGGGCGGACGCACGCGCCACCATGCGAATGAAGAAACAAACCTCCTCCACCGTGATCAGCCCCAGATCGGGAATGCCCATCGTGCCCGTCATGGCGCTGCCGCCGACATAGACGGCTTCAAAGCCCGCCGCTTTCGCCTGCAGAGCGGCAAGCCCCGTATGCGCGCCGGGAATCTGCACGATGCCGGGCTTGGCCAGTAGCGCGCGAAAACGCTGACCCGGCGATTGCTTGGGCAGATCGGCCCCCACGAGATAAGGCATCGGGCGTCTCCGTCAGGGAACCGTGTAAAGATCGACGTAATCGTTGACCGTCATCGCTTCGAGTCCAGCTTGGTCTTGCGACGCATCGAGGATGTCGCGTTGGCGATCTTCGGTGAAGCGCCGCGCCAGATTGGTGCGGAATTTTTCCACCAGATGCGGAATGCCTTCGGCGCGCCGCCGCTTATGGCCGATCGGATATTCGACCACGATTTCCGGCAGCACCGTGCCGTCTTTCAACGTGACGGTCAGCGCGTTGGCGATGGAGCGTTTCTCGGGGTCGTGATAATCGCGCGTGAAGGCGGGGTCTTCGCGGCAGACGATCTTCGCGCGCAGGATATCGATGCGCGGATCGGCGGCGACGTCGCCTTCGTAATCCCTGGCCGTCAGACGGCCAAAGACCAGCGGCACGGCGACCATGTATTGGATGCAATGGTCCCGGTCGGCAGGGCCCGACAATGGGCCCTGCTTGTCGATGATACGGATGCATGCCTCATGCGTGCGGATGTCGATCCGCGCAATGTCGTCCGTGGTCTTGCCGAAGATCGCCAGGGTCTTGTGCAAGCTCATCGCGGCTTCGACGGCGGTCTGGGCATGGAACTCCGCCGGAAAGGAAATCTTGAAGAGCACGTTTTCCATCACATAGGAGCCGTAGGGCCGTGTGAACACGAACGGCTTGCCCTTGAACGACACGTCGTAGAAGCCCCACACCGGCGCCGTCAGCGCGGAAGGATAGCCCATCTCACCGGTGGCCGCGATCAACGCCAGCCGCACGGCGCGTGCGCACGCATCGCCCGCGGCCCAGCTCTTGCGCGAACCGGCATTGGGTGCGTGCCGATAGGTGCGGAGCGATTGGCCGTCCACGAACACAAGCGACAGCGCGTTGACGATCTGTTCGCGCGGCAAGCCCAGCATCTGCGCCACGACGGCGGTGGAAGCCAGCTTCACAAGGATCACGTGGTCGAGACCAACGCGATTGAAGGAATTTTCCAGCGCGATAACGCCTTGAATCTCATGCGCCTTGATCATGGCGGTCAGTACGTCGCGCATAGCCAGGGGCCGTTTATGTTCGACGATGCGCTTGCGTGACAGCCAATCCGCAACGGCCAGAATTGCGCCCAGATTGTCGGAAGGGTGGCCCCATTCGGCGGCGAGCCATGTGTCGTTGAAGTCGAGCCAGCGGATCATGGCGCCGATGTTGAATGCCGCCTGCACCGGATCGAGTTGATAGCCCGTGCCCGGCACTCTGGCGCCATGCGGCACGACCGTGCCGGGCACGGTAGGGCCAAGCAGTTTCGTGCAGGCCTTGTATTCCAGCGCTTCCAGACCGCAGCCCAGCGTGTCGATCAGGCACAGCCGCGCGGTTTCGTAAGCGAGCGTGCTCTTGATGTCATAACCGAGCACGTAATCTGCGATGTCCGTCAGAACCGTGTCGGGGGCGGGCCGTGTCGTGTTGCTTGCCATGGCTCAGCGCTTCTCCAGCGGCACGAAGGCGCGGTCTTCGGGGCCTGTGTAATTCGCGGTGGGGCGAATGATCTTGCCGTCGATGCGCTGTTCGACGATATGCGCGCTCCATCCCGATGTGCGCGCGATGACGAATACAGGCGTGAACATCGCGGTCGGTATGCCCATCATGCGATAGGAGACGGCGCTGAACCAATCGAGGTTCGGGAACATTTTCTTGGCGTTCCACATCACCGTTTCCAGCCGTTCGGCGATGTTGAACATTTTCATGTCGCCCGCAGCGGCGGACAGGCGTCGCGCCACGTCCTTGATCACGCGATTACGCGGGTCGGACACGGTGTAGACCGGATGGCCGAAGCCGATGATGACTTCCTTGTTGGCGACGCGCTTCAGAATATCCGCTTCGGCTTCGTCCGGCGTCGCATAACGCTGCTGGATTTCCAGCGCCACTTCGTTGGCGCCGCCGTGCTTCGGCCCGCGCAGCGCGCCAATGCCGCCGCCGATGGCGGAATAGATGTCGGATCCCGTTCCCGCCACCACGCGGCAGGCAAAGGTGGAGGCGTTGAATTCATGCTCGGCGTAGAGATTGAGTGATGTATGCATTGCGTGCACCCAATCCGCGGACGGCGCGCGGCCGTGCAGCAGGTGCAGGAAATGCCCGCCGATGGAATCATCATCTGTTTCGACGTCGATGCGCCGCCTGCTGTTGGCGTAGTGATGCCAGTACAGCAGCATCGAACCCTGACAAGCCATCAGCCGGTCCGCGATGTTGCGTGCGCCTTCGACCGGATGACCGGCTGCTTCGGATTCCAGGCACCCCAACGCGGAAACACCGGTACGCAGCACATCCATCGGATGGGCCGATTTTGGCAGCGTCTCGAGAACGATCTTCAGTGGCCCCGGCAGCCCGCGAAGCCCTCGCAGCTTCGTCTTATACGCCGCAAGCTCCGCGCGGTTGGGCAGGCGCTCATGCACCAGCAGATGCGCGATCTCTTCGAACTCGCAACTGTCGGCCACGTCCAGAATGTCATAGCCGCGGTAATGCAGATCGTTGCCGCTGCGCCCGACGGTGGACAGCGCCGTGTTGCCGGCGACGACGCCGGACAGGGCGACGGACTTTTTGGGCTTGAACCCGCTTGGCGTCTCGCTCATCCGTTCGCCCCAATAACCTCTACCTCGCTATGCCCGCGGAAGCAGGGCGGATCAAGCTCCATATAAGCTATTGAAATGGCAACGCAATTCGTGACACAAGGGGCGGCCAATATACCAACCGCCCGGTCCGTTCTTGCGGGGCCCCGCGCCGATGCGTTAGACGGACCCGATGCCGAAGATCGCCTCTCTGCCGCAACGCTTGGCGCTTTCGCCCGCCGACACTCCCGAGCGTGTCGCGGAGCTTTCCGTCGTCATCCCCACCTTCAACGAAGCGGGTAATGTTGCCCCGCTGCTTGAACGCTTGGATGCGGCGCTGACCGGCATCGCTTGGGAAGCGATTTTTGTCGACGACAATTCGCCGGACGGCACGGCACGCATCGTGAAGGACATCGGCCGCGAAGATGCCCGCGTGCACTGCCTGCATCGCGTCGGCCGGCGCGGGCTCGCCGGCGCCTGCATCGAAGGGATGCTGTCGTCCAACGCGCTGTTCGTGGCGGTCATCGACGCCGATTTGCAGCACGACGAAAAAGTGCTGGCGCAGATGCTGACGACGCTGAAGAGCGGCGCTTACGATCTGGTGGTCGGCAGCCGCTACATGGCAGGGGGCAACGCCGCCTCGTTCTCCAAGGGCCGCGGCGCCATCAGCCGCGGCGCTACATTGCTATCGAAGAAGCTGGCGCGGGTGGAGATCACCGATCCCATGAGCGGCTTCTTCATGATGCGGCGCGACCGTTTCGACGCGCTGGCGCCGAAGCTGTCCACGCACGGGTTCAAGATCCTGTTCGACATCGTGGTGACGGCTAGGGGTGGGCTACGTATCGCGGAATTACCCTATGTGTTCGGTACGCGCCAAAGCGGCGAAAGCAAGCTGGACGCGCAAGTGGGATTGGATTTCCTTGGCCTGCTGCTGGCGAAGCTGACAGGCGGCGTTATCACTCCACGCTTTGTGTCCTTCGCCTTGGTCGGCGTGACCGGTCTTGCGGTGCATCTGACGGCGCAAAAAATCGGCCTGTCGCTGCTGGGTCTCGAATTCGCGCGTGCCTATGTTTTCGGCGCTTTCGTCGCGATGACCAACAATTTTCTTTTGAACAACGTGCTGACCTATCGCGACCGCAAGCTCGCCGGTTTTGCGATCCTGAAAGGCCTGATCGGCTTTTACGCCATCAGCTCGGTGGGCCTGCTTGCCGGCGCGGGCGTTTCGTCATGGCTGTATTACGGGCACGACTCGGTGTGGTGGCTCGCGAGCGCCGCGGGCGCGCTCATGGGCGCGGTGTGGAATTACTCCATGTCCACGCTGCTTGTCTGGCGCGTGAAGTGAAGCTTTCCGCGCTCGATCGGCGCACGCAATATCTGGTGTTTGCCATCCTTGCCGCCTTCGTTTTGCGCCTCGGCTTTGCCGCCTGGGCGCCGCTGTCGTTCGACGAAGCCTATTACTGGCTGTGGTCGCGAAATCTGGATTTGAGCTATTTCGATCATCCGCCTGCCATCGCCTATGCGATCCGCGCGGGAACGGCGCTGTTCGGCGACACGTCCATTGGCGTGCGCGTTGTGCCGGTGCTGCTGTCTATCGCCGCCAGCTGGGCGGTGTGGGAAGCGGGCGCGGCCGTCACCGGCAATGCCTATGGCGGCGCCTGGGCCGCGCTGGTGTTCAATCTCACGCCGATGGTGGGAATCGAAACGCTAGCGGCGACACCCGACGCGCTGGAAATCGTAGCGGCGGCGTTCATGCTGTGGGCGCTGGTCAAGGTGCAGCAGACCGGCCGCGGCGCATGGTGGCTTGCCGTCGGCGCGGCGGCCGGTTTTGCGATGCTGTCGAAATACACCGCGTTCTTTTTGGGCGCCGGCATTCTGGTCTGGCTGCTCGCGGCACAGCGCCAGCGGCACTGGCTGCTGACGGCGTGGCCCTATGCCGGTGCCGCCCTTGCCTTCGCCCTATTCGCGCCGGTGATCGTGTGGAACGTCCAGCACGATTGGATGTCCTTCGCCAAGCAGTTAGGCCGGGTCGATGCCGGCGGTTTCACGCTGCGCTTTCTCGGGGAGTTCCTGCTGACGCAGCTTGGCCTCGCTTCTCCTTTCGTGGCGGTGCTCGGCGTGGCCGGCTTCGTGCGCGCGGCGCGTTCACCAGTGGCGTGGAATAGGAGTTCGGGTCTTCTCGCCGCGCTGATGGTTCCGTCGGTGATCTATTTCATCGTGCATTCGCTGCATGACCGAGTGCAGGGCAATTGGCCGTCTTTCCTCTATCCCTCCTTTGCCATTGCGGCTGCCGCATGCGCGACAAACGGGCCCGTCACCAGACTCTCCCGGCTGGCTGCCATACCTGTAGCCGCGGCGATGATGCTCGTGATTTACGCGCAGGCCGTCTGGGGCATCGTGCCGCTCCAGCGCGATCCGGTAGCGCGGCTGATGGCATTTGGCATCGCGCCCGTGACAGCCGCCGTCGAAAAGGCGGTGGCCGACACGAAAGCGGATGCAATTCTGACCACCGACTACGCCCACAATGGGTGGCTGAGCTTCTATCTTCACGTGCCGCAGCCGGTCGTGCAGATCAACGAGCGCTATCGTTATGTCGCGGAGCAGGTGCCGCCGCCAGGCATCTTTGAGACGAATGTGATCTACGTCACCGACACGCGCCGGGACATGAGCGCCTATCTGCGCGGGAAATTCGCGCAAGTGGAACTCATCGCGCGCGTGCCGCGCTCGGCGCATGGCATTGTGTTCGAGGACTATCTGATCTACCGCGCATCCGGCGTGCGTGACGCTGCCGCGGTGATCGACGACACGCCGCCTTAGAGCCAGTCCTGCGGCAGGTAGAATTTGGCCGAGAACTGCACTTGGTTTTCCGTGGCTTTGGCCGAATCGCCAACCACGGTGCGCTGTGTGCGCGTGCTGGTGACGTGCATGACCTCGGCCGTCAGGCGCAGCCAATCATAGGGAAGATAATTCACCGCGGCAGTCAGTGCGTTGCCGTGCTCGCTCAGGCGCACCGAGGCGCCGGTGTGGTTTTCATGCGTGCCGAAATATTCCACGCGTCCCGCAACGCGCCACTGCGGATCGATGTCCCACCCGGCGAGCAGATAGGCGGACATGAAATCGGTATCGCTGAAGAAGAACGGCGAGGGATAAATAAACGTATTGCCCGTCATGGCCTGGGCCAGAAACGTCACCTCGCCGATGTGCGTGCTAAGGCCTACGCTGTTGAACCGCGTGCGCCAGCCGACCTGGATGCGCGTCTTCCTGGGATCGGCTATGTTGTCGTAATGGAGAAATTCGACATGGCCGAGCCCGGCCTCGTCCCATTGTACGCCCCCGTAATAGCCGGCGCGTCCATCGATCTCGAGGAATTCATGCGTTCTCTGCGGCAGCGGCAGCCCGCGTGGGATGGCGCCCGCGTCCGGAAGACGGGGCAGATCGTCGGAAGCAATCACGCGGTCGGTAAGGGCCCAGCCGCGGTCGGCGACCAGAATCCCGGTGGGATCGTTCCAGCCGTATACCGCCGCTGTTACGCCAATGGTGCGTTCCTCGGTGCGCCATTCGATGTGACCTTCGGCGCCGACATTGCGCAATTCCTCGCCCACCCAGGTGTTGATGGCCGATGGCGTCAGCGTCCATGGGCTGGTCCAGCCGACCTGCGTGTTTTCCAAGGAGACTGGAACGAAGAAGAAGCCGCCTTTGACCCACCAGCGCCATTCTGTTGTAGATACCGGGCGGTAACGTAAATAGGCCTCCGTAAGGTCAAAAAAAGTGCGCTGATAATCCTCGACGCGTACCACCGCGAGCGCCATGAGGGCCGGTGTGATTTGGGCCGAGGCCTGGCCGACGACTTCGGCGATGCGGACCTCGGGGCTGCTATTGTTTGCCCCATAGCGAAGCTTGCCGAGACCGCCCTCCATCCAGGAGGTCTCGCTGGACGGCACGACGAGACGCAGATCGGCATAGCCGTCGAAATGAAAATCGACGGCATGCGCCGCACCACAAGAGGCGGCGAAGAATAGCGTGGCGAGCAGCTCTTTCATCGTCGTCATGCCGCGTCGTGAAACGGAACGCGAGCCGCCGGCAACGGCAGCTCGATGATCACCGTCGTACCTGCGCCGGGCGTGGAATCCACGCGCAGTGCGCCGCCATGACGCTCCACGATGGTCTTGGCGAAAGGCAGTCCCAGTCCGGCGCCCTGGTGGCGCGCGTCGAATGCCGGCCGGCCGCGATGGAACGGGCGAACCACCGCCGCAAGGTCCTGCGGCTGGATGCCGATGCCGGTGTCGTTAACGATGACCCGCAACATCCGGTCGGTCTTTTCGGCCGTCACGGCGACATGGCCGCCTGGTGGCGTGAATTTGATCGCGTTGTGGATGATGTTCGCGAAGCTCTGTTGCAGCTTGTCGGCGTCGCCTTCGATCGCGGGCCACGCATTGGGATCGCCCGTCAGCGCGGTCTTGACGCCGGACTTCTTGGCGAGCGGCAGAAGCGCCCAGTAACTTGTCTGCAGCGCATCGCCCGGCTTGAAGGGCGCACGATCGATGGACAGCTTGCCGCTTTCGGCTTCGGAAAGCGCGAGCATCTCCTCCACCTGCACGAGCAGATGCTTGCCGGCATCGTTGATGTCGCGGGCATATTCGCCATAGCGCGGCACGCCAAGGGGGCCGAGGATCTGCTGCTGGATCATCTCCGCAAAGCCGATGATGGCATTCAGCGGCGTGCGCAGCTCGTGACTCATATTGGACAGAAATTGCGACTTGGCCTCGTTGGCCTTCACCGCTTCGTTGCGGGCGAGTTCCACCGACGCCACCGCGCCTTTCAGCGCCGCTTCGCGTTCGGCGATGGAGTGTGCCATGTTGTCGAGCGCGTTCGCCAGCTGCCCAACCTCGTCCTTGCGGTTGATCGCGGGCGATGGTGTGTAGTCGCCCTTCGCGATGCGCCGCGCCGTCGTGGCCAGCAGTTCCAGGGGCCGCGAGACACCGCGCGCGATCAGCATGGCGCCGGCCACCGCGATGATCAGCGCCACGCTCAACACGACGAGCATGGGGGTGATGACGGCGCGGTAGGCGGAGAGGGCCTCATCCAAGGGATAGTCGAGGACCACCAGCACCGGCGCGCTTTCCGGCGCCGTCGCCACGCGGGCCGTCATCGCCAGATGCTGATCCTCTTGCTGCTGAGCGACCGTCATTTGCGCTGCCGGCAAGGCGTTGCTGGCGGGAAGCTTGATGGACGGCGAATAACCGGCCGTGCGCGACGCTACAAACCAGGCGCCTGTCGGACGTAGTGTCGCCAAGGCCAACGATTGCGGGAAGGCCGAAAGCTCGCGCAGCTTTTCCAGCATGACGTTGTCGATAGGCACACAGGCCACGACGAACGCGATGGGCACGGGCGCGCGCACCGGCACGACGACAATCCAGTAGATGGCGCCGTCCAGCACGGCCAGCGATGTGCCTTGATCGTTGGTAGCGGCGTCCTCTACCAGGCTGCCGAAGGGAAAGGGTTTGCCGACCCAGCTTGCCTGGGCAGTGTCGGTCACAATGGTGCCGTCGAGGCCGGTGACCAGCATGCGCGTGGCGCCGATGCGCCCGCCATGGTTGCGCAGCATGGAGAGGGCGGTCGCCTGATCGCGCTCGGCGACGGCTTTGCGCAGCGCATAGTCCTGCGCCAGCACTTGTGCGCCGTCGCTAACGCGTTCGGAGAGCACGTTGAGCTGGCGCATGAACACGGCGGTGGTGGCCGCCAGCTCGCGTTTGCCCTGCTCGACGAGATTGGCGCGCACGAAGCCATAGGCGCTGATGGCCGTCATCACCTGCACGCTGACGAGAGTCACGATCAGGAACAGAGCGAGGCGGCGTCTGAAGTTCATCGTGGGCCTCGCCTAGTAATCCCCGCCATGCATATGCGGCATGGGCGGAGGCAAGACCCGGATGCTTGTGGTGAGTTTCGCCGTTTCGCCGGTGACGGTCACTTTGCTGGAGGGCTGTTCGCGCCCCGGCGGCAGGCGAGGATTCCACACCGTGACCTCATACTGCCCCGGCGGAACGTCGGCGATCTGCGCCTTACCGTCGGCGCCGGTCAGCGCCGTCCACGGGCTGTCCGCGACATAGGCATAGGCGATCATATTGTCGTGGATGTTGCAGCCCAGCGCGGCGACGCCTGCCGTGTCGAACACGACAGGGGCAGATTTCTGATCGCGGCTGACCGTGAGCTCGAAGCGCTTGATCGGGGAAAAGGAATAAACCTGATGCGTCGTCGTATCGGCGTTCGAGAAGATGATGCGCCCGCCCTTGGGCAGAATCGTCACCAGCGGGATGAACGTCTCGTGGTTCTGATCGATAGTTTTTTCCATCGCCAGGCGCGTGGACGCCGCGGGCATGTTCGCACGCGCTTCGGGCATCAGGCTGATGACGGAGTTCGCTGCGGGTTTGCCGTTCTGATCGGTGATCTCTGCCGTAAATACGGCTGCGCCTGCTTGCTGGGACGCAAGCAGGAATGCTGCGAGGAGAGTGGTCGACCGATACCCCATGGCGGGGCAAAACTAGAGGAATTTGGTTACCGAACCGTTCGGAAGCGGTTAAGCAAAGCTGAAAGTGCTTGTCGGTGAAAGGCTTACGCCCCCGCCACATAGGCGGTGGAAAGCGCGGCCACGGTGGTCTCGCGGTTGAACCGCGCGGCAGTGGCCATTCCGGCCGCGCGTATCTTCGCGAGGGCCGGGTCGGACGCGGTCAACCCCTGCACGAGCGCGGCGAGAGCATCGGCGGTTTCCTCGAGATAGTCGGGGCGAAGCCAGAACCCGTTCTGGTCGCTCGCATATTCCAGCCCGCCATAGCCATGGAAGCCGGCCACGACACAGCCAGAGGCCATGGCTTCGAGCGGCATCAGGCCGAGCGATTCGCGCTGCGAGAGGGCAAGGAACACGGCAGAGCGGCCGAGAATGTCCGCCGTCTCGCTTTCCGAATGATCGTGGATCGCTACCCACGGCACATGGCGCAGCTGCGGATATTTCTGCTCGAAAATGACGCGGATGAATCCGGCTTCTTGCGTCATCTTCCGCGGTGCGAGCGCGATCTGCATGGTCTTGGCGGCCGGCTTGAACTGGCTCGCGTCGATGTAACACGGCACGGTCATCACATTGTCCAGATGCAGCACGCGGCGCACGACGCCGGCGCAGATGTCGCTGGAACAGACGGTGCGGGCAAAACCAAGTCCCGCGAAGCGTTCCGCCGGTATGCCGGTATTCGCGGCGATGTACTGGTTCTGGCAGAACAGAAATTTGCGCGCCGGCAGGTTGGCTTGCGCCATCTCGGCGAGCCAGCCCACGAGCGCTTCGGGAAACACGACGATATCGTCCGGTGTAGGCACGAAATTCATCGGCGCCATTTTCGCGTGCGTCTTGAACCAGGCGGGCGGCCCGCCCGGCTGATAGACGCTGGCGTCCGCGCCGAGTTCGGTCAGAAGCTCGGCATGGCGGTAGCAATTCTTGATGCCGCCGGACGTCTGCTCCGGGGGAAACGGCGAGAGGAAAACGATGCGGCTCACGTTTGCCCTTCGCGATCCATGGACAGTAGTGCCAAGATTTTGTCGTTGATCGGCTGGTGGTCGTAGAACGGCCGCAACATGTGATAGTCGCTGTAGCGGTGTTGCCGGATGTCATCGTGCTCGCCGGGCAGCAACCCGCCGTTGCGGACGATGTTGTCCCTGTCCAATCTGCGGAATCCCGTGCTGCTATCGTTGAGCATCACAAGCCGTCGCTCCAATGCACCCCTGTCCTGCCACCGCTGCACGGCTTTGAAGAGGATGCGTTGATCGGCCTCCCAGTCCCGCCCGGCAGGGTGTCCGTCATAATGGCGATATTCCGCGCCCCAATCGGCAAGTCGAGCGCGGACATCCCACAGGTCGGCGATTCCTCCGATGATATCGGACCAGGTGGCGGCGGTTGCCGCATTATAGCACATGGCGATTTGAGGATAGGATATCGTGGCATTGCGGCGGAACATGATGAAACGGTTATCCGGAAAACCTGCAATCGTATCCGTATAGTAGGTCTTGTTCATCGGCAGCATGTCGATGTCGGATATGACGATGGCGCCGCCATCAGCCTCCTTTTCCATAAGCGCCGGAAGAAGAAGCCGGATGCATTGTGCCTGAAAAGCGGTATGAACTCCGGGTATGGGCTCGATGAGGATAATGTCATCAGCCAGAGGCTTTAGCGGCGCGGGGATGTCCTCGGCGATCAATGCCAGCTTTGCCGGCACGCCCACCAGATCCCGCCAGACGCGATTTACCTGCGGATAAAAATCCAGATAGAAAGAATTAAGATCGCTGGCAACGAGACAACAGCCGAGGCGCATCGCAACGCCTTCGCCTTTCAGCGCAAGCTCGCGTTGACTTTTTCCAGCGCGGCCGAGCCGGGGCAGAGGTCTTTCGCGTTCAGCCCGTTGAGCGGCGCATCGACCGTATTCAACATGCCGTGCATGTCGGACGCGTCTTTTTCCATATAGATCAGACCGGTGACGACTTCGCCCGCGGCGGCGCGGCTTTGCATATAGGCCATCGCGCCCACCTTATCGTGCGGGTTGTAATCGGCGTGCAGCTTGGCAAGGCGCAGCACCGAACCGTCGTGCAGCGTGACGCTCTCCACCGTGCCGGGCGCGTAATCCACCGTGATCGGGTCGCGTTCCGGCATGAAGTCGAGACGGTTCACCGCTTCGTTATGCGCGCGGACGAATTCGAAGCTCTTGGTCGAGCCCGGATGGTTGTTGAAGGCAACGCACGGACTGATGACGTCGATGAACGCGGGACCGGGATGGGCCATGCCGGCCATGATCAGCGGCACAAGCTGTTCCTTGTCGCCGGAGAAGGAGCGCCCCACGAAGGTGGCCCCAACAAGCATCGCCATGCCGACGAGATCGAGCGGAGAATCGTTGTTGCTGCCGCCGGCCTTGCTCTTGGAGCCTTTGTCGGCGGTGGCGGAGAACTGACCCTTGGTCAGGCCGTACACGCCGTTGTTCTCGGTGATGTAGAGCATGTTCACGCCGCGGCGGATGCAATGCACGAACTGGCCGAGCCCGATGGAGGCGGAATCGCCGTCGCCGGACACGCCGAGATAGATGAGATCCTTATTGGCGAGATTGGCGCCCGTCAGCACCGACGGCATGCGGCCGTGCGTGGTGTTGAAGCCGTGGCTTTGGCCGAGGAAGTAGTCCGGCGTCTTCGACGAGCAGCCGATGCCGGAGAGTTTCGCCAGCCGGTGCGGTTCGATGCTCAGCTCGAAGCAGGCCTGAATGATGGCGGCGCTGATGGAGTCGTGGCCGCATCCGGCGCACAGCGTCGAGATCGAACCTTCGTAATCGCGATGCGTGAAGCCGAGCGTGTTGGTCGGTAGGCCTGGATGCCGCAGCTTCGGTTTGGTGATGTAGGTCATTCCGCGGCCTCTTTGGCGCTGGAGTTGAGGTTCAGACGATCGGCGATCGCCGCCGTGATGAAGCGCGCGGTGATCGGCGTGCCGTCATAATGCAGGATCGAGATGAAGCGCGCCGGATCGATGGCGCATTCGTTCACGATCAGCGTGCGCATCTGCGCGTCGCGGTTCTGCTCGATGAGGAACACCTGATCGTGCGCGGTGATGAAGTCCACAACGTCGTCCGAGAACGGGAAGGCGCGGACCCGCATCGTGTCCAGATGCACGCCTTGGGCATCCAGCGCGGCAAGCGCTTCGTCCATGGCGGGTGAAGTCGAGCCGAAATAGATCACGCCATAGGCCGCCGGTTCCTTCGCCTTGCGCTGGACGGGCGCGGGCACCAGCAACTTGGCGGTCTCGAACTTTCGCACCAGGCGCTGCATGTTGTCCTGATAGACGCCGCCTTCCTCGCTGTATTTGGCGAAGCGGTCGCGTGAGGTGCCGCGCGTGAAGTAGGAGCCCTTGGTCGGATGCGTGCCCGGCAGCGTGCGGTACGGAATGGCGTCGCCGTCCACGTCCAGATAGCGGCCGAAATTCAGCGGCCCGCGCTTGGGGTCGGCGTTGAAGTGGTTGCCGGCGTCGAGATCGGCCGCGGTCATGATCTTGCCGCGGTCGTATTCGCGCTTGTCGTCCCAGGTGAAGGGCTTGCACAGCCAGTCGTTCATGCCGATGTCGAGGTCTTCCATCACGAAGATCGGCGTCTGCAGCCGCTCCGCGAGGTCGAACGCCATCGCCGTCATTTCGAACAGCTCGTGCGGGTCTTCCGGGAACAGCATCACGTGCTTGGTGTCGCCGTGGCTGGCATAGGCGGCGCTCAGAAGATCGGATTGCTGTGTGCGCGTCGGCATGCCGGTGGACGGACCGCCGCGCTGCACGTCGATGACGACAGCAGGAATTTCCGCGAAATAGGCAAGGCCGAAGAATTCCTGCATCAGCGAGATGCCCGGGCCGGAGGTGGCGGTGAAGGCGCGCGCGCCGTTCCAGCCCGCGCCGATCACCGCGCCGATGGCGGAGATTTCGTCTTCGGCCTGGATGATCGCGAACTTGTTCTTCTTGGTGACGGGATCGACGCGCAGCTTGCGGCAATATTTGGTGAAGGCTTCGGCAAGCGAGGTGGACGGCGTGATCGGGTACCAGGCGCACACGGTGGCGCCGCCATAGACCGCGCCAAGGCCGGCCGCGTCGTTGCCGTTGACGAAGATGCGGTCGCCCACGCCATCCGCCTTCTGCACCGAGAGACCGCAAATGCCGGAGAGGTGCTGCGTGGCGTAATCGTAGCCCATATGCAGGGCCTGATGATTGGGCGGGATCAGTTGGTCCTTGCCCTTGAACTGCTCGCCGATCAACTGCTCGACAACCTTGATGTCGATGTCGAACAGGGCGGTCAGTGCGCCGACATAGATGATGTTCTTGAACAGCTGGCGCTGGCGCGGGTCCTTATAGGTGCGATTGCAGATTTCCGTCAGCGGCATGCCGATGACGTGAATGTCGTCGCGGAATTTGGACGCGGGCAGGGGCTTGGAGGAATCGTAGAACAGATAGCCGCCCGGATCGATGGAGGCGATGTCCTTGTCCCAGGTCTGCGGGTTCATCGCGACCATCAGGTCCACACCGCCGCGCCGGCCGAGCCAACCCATGCCTGAGACGCGCACTTCGTACCACGTCGGCAGGCCCTGGATGTTGGAGGGAAAAATGTTGCGCGAAGCCAGCGGCACGCCCATGCGCATGATGGAGCGGGCGAACATCTCGTTCGCGCTCGCCGAACCCGACCCGTTCACATTGGCGAATTTGACGACGAAATCGTTGACCGCCTTGATCTGCTTAGACATGGCAACCGGCCTTCGGAGTATTGAGTAGGAATTTCTGCATGTCCCACGCGCCCGTTGGGCAGCGTTCGGCGCACAGCCCGCAATGCAGGCACATGTCTTCGTCCTTCACCATCACGCGGCCTGTCTTCAGCGCGCCGGAAACATAGAGGTCTTGCGTCAGGTTAGGCGCGGGCGCCGTCAATTCCAGGCGCAGCTCCTTCTCTTCCGCGTTGGGCGTGAAGGTGATGCAGTCCATCGGGCAGATGTCGACGCAGGCGTCGCATTCGATGCACTTGGGCCCTTCGAACACGGTCTGCACGTCGCAGTTCAGGCAGCGTTCGGCTTCTAGGAAGGCCTGCTTCACGTCGAAGCCGAGCTCGACTTCCATCTTGACGTCTTTGAGCGTCTTTTCCGGCGGCGCGTGCGGAACCTTGTAGCGCTTGTCGAGCGAGATATCGTTGTCGTAGCTCCACTCATGAATGCCCATCTTCTGGCTCATGAGATTGACCAGCGGGGGCGGGCGGTCGTTCACATTGTCGCCGCTGCAATGCAGGTCGATGGAGATCGCCGCTTCGTGGCCGTGCGCCACGGCCCAGATGATGTTCTTGGGACCGAAAGCACTGTCGCCCCCGAAGAAAATCTTCGGATGCGTGGACTGCATGGTCTGGGCATCGACCTTGGGCATTTCCCAGCGGTCGAATTCGATGCCGAGATCCTTTTCGATCCATGGGAAGGCGTTTTCCTGACCGACCGCGACCAGCACGTCGTCGCACTCGAAGGTGACGTCGGGCTCGCCCGCGTTCACGAGATTGCGCCGGCCCTTGGCGTCGTATTCGGCCTTTACCTTCTCGAACACCACGGCGGTCAGCTTGCCGTTGTCGTGCTTGAATTCTTTCGGAACCAGGAAGTTATGGATCGGGATGCCTTCGTGCATCGCGTCTTCCTTTTCCCAGGGAGACGCTTTCATCTCTTCGAAGCCCGAACGCACGATCACCTTCACATCGTCGCCGCCGAGCCGGCGCGAGGTGCGGCAGCAATCCATCGCGGTGTTGCCGCCGCCGAGCACGATGACGCGCTTGCCGATTTTCGTCGTGTGGCCGAACGAAACGGAGGACAGCCAATCGATGCCGATATGGATGTTGGCGGCCGCTTCCTTGCGGCCCGGCAGTTCGAGCTCGCGGCCGCGCGGTGCGCCGCATCCGACGAACACGGCGTCATAACCCTCGTCGAGAATGGCCTTCATGGAATCGACGCGCTTGCCCAGGCGCAATTCCGGCTTCAGATCGGTGATGTATTTCACCTCTTCGTTCAGCACGGTTTCAGGCAGGCGGAATTTCGGAATCTGCGTGCGCATCATGCCGCCCGCTTCCGGGTCCTGATCGTAAAGCACGCAGGTGTAGCCGAGCGGCAGAAGATCGCGCGCGACGGTGAGCGAAGCAGGGCCCGCGCCGATCAACGCGACGCGCTTGCCGTTCTTTTGTTCAGCGGGTTTGGGAAGACGGTCGGAGATATCGTCCTTGTGGTCGGCGGCGACGCGCTTCAGGCGGCAGATGGCGACGGGCTGCGCGGACTTGCCTGGCTCCTCAACGCGTCCGCGCCGGCAGGCCGGTTCGCAGGGGCGGTCGCAGGTGCGTCCCAGCACGCCGGGAAACACGTTCGACTGCCAGTTGATCATGTAGGCGTCGGTGTAACGCTGCGCGGCGATGAGCCGGATATATTCCGGAACCGGCGTGTGCGCGGGGCATGCCCACTGGCAATCGACGACTTTGTGGAAGTAATCCGGGTTCTTGATGTCGGTGGGGTTCATCCCCTTTTTGGCGCCTTGCGCTGCCGGATCAACCTGCAAGGCAGACTTAGACGCAGCCTGCCCTTCAACCAAGTTACTGCTCATCTGTGACCGATGCTCCAGTCGAAAGCGAAGATTGCCTATATGCCGTCCACGGCTGTGTGCGGGTGTGCTCGAGATGTCGTTTTCCTGCCGTGAACCAACCCCTTAGGCTGCCGCCGTGCATCTGTCCGAGCACGATTCCTGGCCGCCCCCTCCCGGGGGGTGTATTTACACCATCTGCCCGGTTTGTAAGCGGCCAAATTTTCGTGCTGATTATATGATTTTCACATAGTGAAACAAGAACCACGGTAAGGGGTTACCACCGCAGTTCTTGTCCACAAATCTATGAATCGCAGGCCTTAGATGGATTGGGTGCGTGCCATATCCATCAGGTCCTTCTTGGAAAGGGTCTTGGCCATCACGCGGGTCTTGCCGTTGGTCAGCAGGCCAGCAGGGACCGTGACCGCGGGCGTCTGCGTCGTTTGCAGAATCACCGTCCCCGCGCCTTCATCGACGGTCAGGATACGGCCGAGCTTCACGCCCTTCGCGTTCACGACCATCTTGCCGTCCATGGCGCGCAGTTCGGTGAGCGTAGTTTCGCGCGTGAACGCGGCAGGACGCACACGTAGTGGCGGCGTCACGCGCGCCTGGACGCGCACGATTTCGTGCCAGTGACCATCGCGCCTGTCGAAGACATAGCTTTTGCCGATGCCGCGATCGGAATCGCCGATGGCGCGCAGATCGTCGGGCGTGGGATTTGGGGCAGAGCCCACGTTCTTGTGCCCGAAGAAGCCTTCGGAAAACCAATTGGCGTGCGCGGGTGCCGTCACGGCGGCTGCAAGCAGCAGCGCAGAAAGGATCGTTGCGTGTGTTCTCATCGTCGTCTCCTTGGTGCGTTTGACATATATTCCGGCGTTTCGCGCCGAAACCTCTGCATAGAAAACGTGCCAACAAGGCGATGGCTGCATCGAGCTGGAGCTTGAGCGCAGAAACGCAAAAGGCGCCGGAAATCCGGCGCCTTTGCTCAAGCACGAACTGAACTATTCCAGTTCGCTCACGTCATAATCGTGACGATAGAAGTAATCATCGTCATCAGAGAAGTTCTGACTCAGGTTCTCGCTGTACACGCCGCGGTCATCGCGAAATTCGCGATAGCGAATATCGCTCGGAATGCCCGCATGCCAATGGCCGTCGCGCCGGTCGAAATAAAAGTCCGGGCCCGGATCGATATTTGAATCTCCGATCACGCGCAGATCTTCCGGCGTGGGATTGGGCGCCGAAGCGACATTGCGATGTCCGAAGAAGCCTTCGGAAAACCAATTGGCGTGCGCCGGCGCGATGGCGGCGGCGGAAAGCAACAGCCCTGACAGAGCGATTCCGTAGGTACGCATGGTCCTACTCCTTTGCTGCCCGCCTCATTTGCCGGCACGTTCGGCGGAGCGCCGATCCGTCAAAGTGAAAACGCGCGACGGGTTCCGTGGACGCAAACCGCCAAGGTCAAAAGCAAACGGGGCGCCGATAGCGCCCCGTTCCACAAATCCTTAGCTCGGCTTTACCGCTGCGGCGGCATTTGCCGCGGCGCGTTTTGCGGCGGCGCGTTGCCCGGCGCGATCTCGTGCCAATGGCCGTCTTCCTTGTTGAAGTAATAGGTCTTGCCGGTGCCGAGATTGGAATCGCCGATGGCGCGCAGATCGTCCGGCGTGGGCGAAGGTGCGGACGCCACGTTGCGGTTCATGCCGGTCATCATCCAATCGGAGAACCAGTTTGCGGATGCAGGCGTCGCGATAATCGCCGCCGCGGCCGCCGTCAGGAGCGCGTAACGAATCTTCATTGGCAATCCCTTTCCCATGTTCGTAGAGCGAAACACTGAGCCGGGACCCGGACTCGTGTGCACTATACCGCCAAGGCTAATGCCTCGAAAGGCCAAGGCGGCGCGTTCACGCGTACGTTTTTTGGGATGGTGAGCGATTATTTAGATTGATAGTCGTGCCATTGGCCGGCGGCGTCGCGCAGCTTTTGCCCCTCTTGCATGGATTCGACATCGGCCGGCTGCAGCCTTGCCTTGGCGTAACCGCCCGGAATGTCGAGTACATATTCGGGCAGCGCGAGGCCCGAGGCGCGCGCGCGCAGTTCGGCCATCAAACGCTGGCCATGGGCAATGGTGGTGCGGAAATGACTCGTGCCCGGCGCGAGGTCGGCATGGTGCAGATAGTACGGCTTGATCCGGGTCTCCACGAGTGCGCGCATCAGCGCTTCCAGCGTGGCGGCATCGTCGTTGACGCCCTTCAAGAGCACGCTTTGACTGAGCATGGGAATTCCCGCGTCGACAAGGCGCGCGCAAGCGGCGCGCGCGTCGTCCGACAATTCGCGCGGATGATTGACATGCGCGACGACATAGACGGGCTTGGAGGATTTCAGCGCGCGCACCAGCGCGGGGCTAATGCGCTCCGGATCGGCAATGGGCATGCGCGTATGCCAGCGCAGAATCTTGACGTGATCGATGCCGGAAAGGCGCGCGGTCACGTCGGCGAGCCGGCGCGGCGCCAGCATCAAGGGATCGCCACCCGTCAGGATGACTTCCCAAATCTCCGGATGCGCTGCGATGTAGTCGAGCGCGGCATAGAGCGCGCGGGGCGACAGCACCTGATCTTCGCCCGGGCCGACCATTTCTCTCCTAAAGCAGAAGCGGCAATAGACCGGGCAGACATGCGCGAGCTTGAGCAGCACGCGATCCGTGTAGCGGTGCACAATGCCTTCCACCGGCGAATGACGCGCATCGCCAATCGGATCGGCGCGTTCTTCAGCCGTTGTCTCCAATTCCGCTTCCGACGGAATGAATTGGCGCGCGATAGGATCGTCGGGGTCGTTTTTGTCGATCAGCTGCGCGACATGCTCAGTCACCGCGACCGCGTAACGCTTCGAAACCGCGTTCAACGCCGGCACGCGCTCGCCCCGAACGAGCCCACCCGTCGCGAGATCGGCAATAGAGCGTATGGTGCCTGCCTTCGCCATCACCGCTCCTGCCCGAAAGGCGTCCACATCACCGCATCGACGTTCGGCGCGCCGGTGGCCAGCATCACCAGCCGGTCGAAGCCCATGGCTACGCCGCTGGCCGGCGGCATGTGCGCCAGCGCGGCAAGGAAATCTTCGTCGACAGGATAGCGCTCGCCATAGATGCGTTCCTTCTCGGCCATTTCGGCTTCGAAGCGCGCGCGCTGTTCATTTGCGTCGGTCAATTCGCCAAAGCCATTCGCCAGCTCCACGCCGCACGCATATAGCTCGAACCGTTCCGCCAGGCGCGGATCGTGCGCGGTGGCGCGGGCAAGCGCCGCTTCGGCGCGCGGATATTCATAGAGCAGCGTGGGCCTCTCGATGCCGAGCTTGGGTTCGACGCATTGCGTCAGCACGCGGCTGAATACATCGGACCAGGTGTCGCCGGGCGAGGTCGCGATGGCGCGCGCCTGCGCCGATTTACGCAGCCATGTGGCGTTGCCTGTGCCGTGGGCGTCCAGCGTGCCCATGAGATCGATGTCGGCATGGCGCTCAAACGCCGCGGTGACGCTCAGACGCACCGGGACTGCTTCGGGATCGCACTCGATGCCGCGAAAGCGCAAGCGCTCCGTCTTCGCTTCGCGCACCGCCAGCCGTGTCAGCGCAATGCAATCGTCCATGACGGCGCCATACTCTTCGCCGGCACGGTACCATTCGAGCATGGTGAATTCGGGCGCATGCAGCGCGCCGCGCTCACGGTTGCGATACACCGGGGCGAAGGTGAAGATGCGTGCCTCGCCCGCCGCCAAGAGCTTTTTGCAGGCAAATTCCGGCGAAGTATGGAGATAATAGGGATGCGCGGTGCCGTCGGTGCCGGTCCGCATTGTCGCAAAAGCGTGTAAATGCGCCTCATTTCCCGGCGAAATCTGCAAAGCGCCGCATTCGACTTCGGTGAATCCCAGTTGCAAGAAATAGCGCCTCGCCGCCTCTTTGATGCGGCCACGGGCCAGCAGCAGGGGCCGGCGGTCCGCGTGGTGCTGCTTGTCCCAGAAGGGCGAAGGGGCGGTCATTGAAGACTCGCGCCCCGCTTGCTATGACCCCGCCGGCTCAGAATCTCAAAAGAGCAAGAATTCGAGAGGCACATGGTTTCCGTCATCGCAAGCAGCGTTCGCAAGGGCAATGTCATCGAAAAGGATGGCAAGCTCTATGTCGTCATACGCGCCGAAAATATCCACCCTGGCAAGGGCACGCCCGTCACCCATCTGGAGATGCGGCGCATTTCGGACGGGGTGAAGACCCAGGAGCGGTACAAGACGACCGAATCCGTGGAAAAAGCCTTCATCGATTCAGGTTCGTACAACTACCTCTACAAGGACGGCGATTCCTACGTCTTCATGGAGCCGAACACGTTCGAGCAGATCACCGTGGGGCCGGACATTCTCGGCGATTCCGCCGCCTACCTGCTCGAAAACATGGAAGTGACGCTCAGCCAATATAATGGCGTTCCCATCTCCATCGAGCTGCCGCCGCGCGTGGTCCTGACCATTACGGAGACGGAGCCGGTGGTGAAGGGGCAGACCGCATCGGGCTCCTTCAAGCCGGCCGTATTGTCCAACGGCGTGCGCACGATGGTGCCGACCCACATCGTCGTCGGCACGCGCGTCGTCGTGCAGACGGAAGACGGCGCTTATCTGGAGCGCGCGAAGGAGTAGCGCCCTATAGTGGCGTCATGAATTATCGCCACGCCTATCACGCCGGAAATTTTGCCGATGTGCTGAAGCACACGGCGCTCGTTTGCGTGCTCGCCTATCTCGCCAAGAAGGACAAGCCGTTCGCGGTCATCGACACGCATGGCGGGCGCGGCCTATACGATCTTAAAGCCGAGGAAGCCGCAAAGACCGGCGAGGCCGAAGGCGGCGTTCTTAGATTGCTGGACGGCGGTGCCGCGCCGGATGTGGTGGCGGCCTACCTTGATGTCGTGCGCGGCTTTGGCGGCGCGTATCCGGGCTCGCCCCTGATCGCGCAGAAGATGCTGCGCGACACGGACCGGCTGACGGTCATCGAGAAACATCCCGAAGAATATGACGCGCTGGTGGCTGCGTTGAAGCGCGACGCGCGGACTAGGGCCATCCACGGCGACGCCTATCGCGAACTTTCGAGGTTTGTGCCGCCGCGCGAACGGCGCGGTGTTGTGCTGATCGATCCGCCGTATGAAAACGCCGGCGAGTTCAAGGATGCGGTTGCCGCGATCATTGCCGCGCATCGGCGTTTTGCAACCGGGATCTATCTCTTCTGGTATCCGGCAAAGGATCGCGCCGCGGTGAGCGCTGCCGCCGGCGAAATGTTGAACGCCGGAATTAAATCGCTGCTGCGGGCGGAACTCGACATCGGCAAAGTCGCTGCCGACCGCGCACCGCTCAGCGCCACCGGACTTTACGCGGTCAATCCGCCGTTCGGTTTTGCCGGCGACATGGAGCGGGTCTTGCCGTTTCTGGCAGCACATCTGGCCCATGGGCCGGGTGCGAGCTGGACCCTCGACCGTCTGGCCGGGGAAAGTTGATTTAGCCGGGTGTGGCTTGCTCTGCTGTGCGCGTCCTGCGAGAGGGCCATGCGATGATGGCCACACCAAGCGCCGCCGCCAAGCCGGAGCCGACGAACGCGGCGATCTTAGCGATGGACGCATCGCCGGGGTCGCTGAAGGCCTGATCCGCCAGGAGAAGCGCGACCGTATCGCCGATCCCGCACAGGCACGCCGCGCCGATGAAGGTGCGGATGGCGACTTTGGGCGCGCGGGCAGTGTCGGTCTTCACCGCCGCATACGAAAAGATACCGATGCCCAGCGGCTTGCCCACAACCATGCCCAAAACAACGCCCGCGAAAATGGGGAGCGCATGGGGCGCGCCGAAATCGGCAGTGAAACTCACGCCCGCCGCCGAAAACGCGAAGAGGGGCAGCGCCAGATAGGTGCTCCAGGGCGCCACGGCGCGTTCCACCCTGTCGGCGGGAGACAGAAGCCGCTCGCTCGCCGCCGACAAGTTGCGCCCAGCCCAATCGAGAACGGTTTCCCTGTCTTCCTCGCTTGCCGTCTTGTCTGCTTGCGCGATTTCCAGGGCCGCGAGCGCGTTGGCCGCCTGCGCCAGCAAGGGACCGGCGTCCGGCGCGGGCCGTGTCGGCAGAAAACCGGCAAGCACGATCCCCGCGAGCGCGCCATGCACGCCGGCCGCGTGCAGGCAGAACCACACGGCGCAGGCGACCACCGTATAGGGCCAGGCCGCGTAGATGCGGCCGCGATTCAGCCCATACATGGTCTTTCCAGCACAGTGGGATCCGAAGCTTGGAATTCACGTGACTTGAAGTCGCGGC
>JADMIO011836966.1_pt1 | contig 62716 bp, 57 predicted proteins | sample 8958161 | NCBI WGS metagenome assembly JADMIO01 (sample SAMN16585339, study PRJNA669376) | soil metagenome | isolation source: Crop rotation soil | place: USA: Cullars Rotation, Alabama | collected 2011 | reverse complement strand
CCGCGACTTCAAGTCACGTGAATTCCAAGCTTCGGATCCCACTGTGCTGGAAAGATCGTCAAACAGAACATCAGTGCCTTTCACGGGACGGATTTCGACCGGCAACTCAAGAGCAAGGGAATCGACCACCTGATCGTGGCCGGCATGCAGACTGAAATGTGCATTGATTCAGCATGCCGCGCCGCCAAAGCACTCGGCTATCGCGTGGTGCTGGCAGATGATGCCCACACGACCTTCGACACCAAGGTGCTGCCGGCCGAGCGCATCGTCGCCCACCACAATGCCACCCTGGATGGGGCCTTCGTCGAACTGGCGAAGACTGCCGATATCCGCTTCTAGCCCCGTGATAAAACCCATTGCCATCACCATGGGCGATCCAGCCGGCATCGGACCGGAGATCACTGCCCGCCTGTGCGCCGAGAAGGACCTGCCGCCTTTGCTGGTGATCGGCGATGAAGGAATGATGCGTCGGGCCATCGGCATCACCGGCGTGCGACTCGCGACCAATGCGGTGGATTCCGTGGCGGGTGCGCGGTTTGCACCGGGGAGTATTGATGTGCTTCAGGTGGGCGACTTGCCGGCCACCCTTCCCTTCGGCCGGATCGATGCGCGCGCCGGCGCAGCCGCCTATGCCTATGTCGAGCGTGCGATCGGCGAGGCGATGGCGAGGCGCATCTCGGCCATTGTCACGGCGCCCCTGAACAAGGAAGCGATGAAGGCAAGTGGAGTCCACTACCCCGGCCATACGGAGATCCTTGCCGACAAATCCCGCACTCCCCACTACGCCATGATGTTGGCCAATGACGAACTGCGCGTTGTGCTGGTGACGATCCACGTGCCGCTGTCCGACGTTGGACGGCTGATCACGATCGAAACTGAGCTGCAGACCATCCGCCTGGCACGGGATGCCTGCCGGCAATTCGGTATCGCCCGGCCGCGCGTGGCAGTGGCAGGCCTCAACCCCCATGCCGGCGAGAACGGTCTGTTCGGCCAGGAGGATGGTGCCATCATCAAGCCCGCAATCGACGCGGCGCGAGCCGAGGGCATCGATGCCTCGGGCCCCTGGGCCGGCGACACCGTCTTCATGCGCGCGCGGCGCGGCGAGTTCGACGTGGTGGTCGCCCAGTACCACGACCAGGGCCTGATCCCGGTCAAGTATCTCGGCGTCGATGAAGGCGTGAACATCACGATCGGCCTCCCTTTCATCCGCACCAGTGTCGACCACGGCACGGCCTTCGACATTGCCGGCACCGGCAAGGCGGACCATGCGAGCCTGCGCTATGCGCTGCGCATGGCCATGAAGATGCAGGCAGCGCCGGCCGTGGCAGCATGAGCACGCTTTCCGTCATCGGTGCCAAGGACTGGTACCGCACCCAGCGTTTCGCCGACGACGTCACGTTGATCGACGAGCCGCATATCAAACCGTTCTACCGCTGCAACATGTGGCACGTGCGGGGCCGCGACCGCGATCTGCTGTTCGATACTGGCCTTGGCCACTTCTCGCTGCGCCAGCATGTGGCGCTGGTGCGCGAACGGCCCATTGTCTGCGCTGCGAGCCACAGTCATTTCGACCATATCGGCAGCCATCACGAATTTACCGACCGGCGCATTCATGGCGATGAGGCCGATATCCTCGCCAGCCCCGATCGCGATCGCACCTTGGCCACGCGCTATGCGGATGAACGAATGTTCGACGCACTGCCGGAAGGCTGGGTTTCACGCGATTACCGTATCGCGCCAGCGCCTGCGACGACGTTGCTCAAGGATGGCGATGTCATCGATCTCGGCGGCCGCGCGTTCGAGGTGATCCATACCCCGGGCCACTCACCCGGCGGTATCGCGCTGTGGGAGAGGAAGACCGGCATACTGCTCTCGGGCGATATCGTGTATGACGGGCAACTGATCCTCGATACCTATCACGCGGATCTCGCGGACTATGACGCATCCATGGAGCGGCTCGGCAGGCTTCCCGTCTCCATCGTCCACGGCGGGCACTGCCCGAGTTTCGGCCGTGCGCGCCTGGGTGAACTGATCGCCGACTATCGCGAGGGCCGGCGCCAGGCCGGCTGTCACCTGGCTAAGACTTGACCGGGATAAGGTCGTCTGGGCGGCAGGAAAGTGACAGCATTGTGCCGGGCGCTACACCGGCACCCGGCGGAAGCCGCAACACGAACCCCTGATCGCCCGTTGCACCGCGGGCCAAGACGCGGACATTGGCACCCTGGAAGACGGCATCGGTGATGCAAGCCTGCCCCAGGGACAAACTTCCGCTGCGATCGGCGCGCAAGTTCTCCGGGCGTAAAATCAGTGTCACCGCCTCGCCTGCCGCCGCGCCGGAAGAAACGGGGATTTCACCGAAGGCGGTCGCCACCCCGCGGGACGTCGCCTTGCCTGCGATCTCCGTGCTTTCGCCCATGAAGCGGGCAACGAAGCGGGTCGCGGGCCGGGCATAGACACGCTGGGGCGGCCCGGCATCCTCGATCTTTCCCTTGTTCATCACCACGATCAGGCTGGCGAGCGCCATGGCCTCCTCTTGATCGTGGGTGACATGGACGAAGCAGCGGCCTGTGCGCCGCTGAAGTGCCAGCAGTTCGTCCTGCATCTGGCGCCGCAGGTTGAGGTCGAGGGCGCCGAGCGGCTCGTCCAGCAGCAGAATCTCCGGCTCGACGATCAGGGCGCGAGCCAGCGCCACGCGCTGGCGTTGGCCGCCAGATAGCTCATGGACGCCGCGGCCGCCGAATCCGGCAAGCCCGACCATCTCCAGCGCCTGATCGACGCGCCTGGCCCGTTCGGCAGCCGGCACATGGCGGAGCTTCAGCCCGAAGCCGATGTTGCTGGCGACCGACATGTGGGGGAACAGGGCATAGTCCTGAAAGACAGTCGTCGTTGGCCGCACTGCAGGCCCGAGATCCGTCACCTCACGCCCCGCGATCATCACCTTGCCCGAACTGGGTACGGCAAAGCCGCCGATGACCGAGAGAAGCGTGGTCTTGCCGCTGCCCGAGGGCCCGAGCAGGACGACGTAGTCATGGGCCTGCACGGAAAGCGAGACGTCATCGAGTGCCGCCACATTTTGGTAGAGCTTGCGGACATTCTGGACGACGAGGTGCGGCGTGGCGTTCATCGCCGGCGCCTCAGCAATGTCAGCTCGACGATCACCATCAGCAGGGTCGAGCAGAGGAAGATGAAGGAGCCCGCGGCGTTAGTCTCCGGATTAATGCCGCCGCGCAGCAGGCTGAGGATCACAACCGGCAATGTCACCTCGAAGCGCGTGTTCAGCAGTGCAATCAGGGTCTCATCCCAGGACAGGGTGAAACAGAGGCAGAAGGCAGCGATCAGCGCCGGGGCGATCATCGGCGCGGTAATGCTGAACAGCACACGCCAGGTCGAGGCGCCGAGATCACGGGCGGCGTATTCGATGCGCCGCTGATGCTCACCGAGCTGAGCCAAGCAGATAGCGAAGGCCAACGGCATGTTGATGACCACATGACCGATGATCACGATCCACAGTGCCGGGCTGAAGCCCAACGATGACGAACTCACCAGCAGCCCCATGCCGATCAGCAGGTAAGAGACGGCGAGCGGCAGGATGATGATGGCCTGGACGCCGCGCTTGAACGGAAACTCATAGCGCGCGACGCCATAGGCGGCGAGGAAGCCGATCAGTACCGACAGCGCCGAGGAAAGCCCGCTGACCAGCAGCGAATTCAGGAATCCGCCGACCAACCGGCCATCGTTGAAAGCTGCCTCATACCAGCGCAGCGACAGGCCCTTGAGCGGCGGTACCGGCAGGTCGCCAGCTTGAAAGGAAAACAGCACCAGCACGAAGACAGGCAGGAAAATGAAGGTATAGCAGAGCGCCAGATAGGCGAAACCCAGCCCTCGCCCCGCCTTGCCAATACCCGGCTGTGGAGTCATAGCCGCACCATCCGCAGCCAGCGTTGCAAGCCAAGATAGGCGAGCGCCACCACCACGGTCAGCACCAGCGACATGACCGACGCCATGGGAAGGTTGAGTTGGCGCTGGATCTGCATCATGACGACCTGGGGCAGCAGCAGGCCGCGGAAGCCGCCCAAAATCTGGGGCGTCACAAAATCGCCAATGCAGAGCACGATGGTAAGGAACGCGCCAACGGCAATGCCCGGAATACTGAGCGGCAATGTGACGGCAAGAAAGCAACGCCAGCCCGAGGCGCCAAGATCGCGCGCGGCCAGCACGTAGTGCGGATTGATCTGCACCAGATTGGCGTAGATCGTCACCGCGTTCAGCATGATGAAGAAATGCACGAAGCCCAGCTCGGTAGCCTGCGGGTTATACGCGAGCAGGATCGGATGCTGGACGATGCCCAGCCCCAGCAACAGATGGTTGATGATGCCGACCGGCGACAGCGCCAGCAGCCAGGCATAGGAGCGCACCACATACGAGGTCCAGAACGGCAGAATGGCGAGCGCTAGTGCCAGACGCTGCCAGCGCCGCGGCACCAGATAGGCAATGACGTAGGCGAAGGGATAGGCGAGCAGCGTACTGGCAATCACCACGACGAGCGTGGTGACGATCGAGTTCCACAGCGCCGACGTGTAGGCGCTCTCGCCAAAGAAGCTGCGATAGGCATCCAGGCTCAGAGGACCCGGCTGGCCCTGGGGCGTCAGCGGCATCAGGCTGTAGGCCGCCATGATCACTAGCGGCGCGCCGAAGAAAAGCAGCACCCATGCGACCGCGGGAAGCGTGAAGGCAAAGCCGGAGAGCCGGGCGCGTGCTGCCGCCCGGCTCTCGGCCGTTGCTATTGCTGAACCGTTCACGTCGCGAAGCGGATTTGACGCCTCAGCCGCTCCGCCTCAATGCCCCTGCATCACCTGAGCCCAGAGGGCCTGGAGCTTCTGGTCAAAGTCCGGCGTCATCTGCAGATAGGGATACGAGGTCTTGATATAGGCCGGCTGGCTGTCCCAGCGCAGGATCGCCTTCTGATCGGCGGTAAGGCTCGCCTTCTGGTTCGCCGGCATGCCCCAATAGCAGGACGATGTGGCAAGGCGCGCCTGGCCATCGGGGCTCAGGATGTACTGGATGAATTTCACACCCATGGCAGAATTCTTCGAGGTGGCGAAGATGCCGAGCCCCTGCTGCCAGCGAATGCCGCCGGCCTTGGGAATGATGTAGGTCAGGTTCGGCTTGTCCTTGGCAAGGCCCGCAGTCACCCACTCGCCGCCGCCCACGAGAATGTCGACAGCACCGGTGGCAAGCGCCTGCTGCACCGGCGTCACATCGCCCACCATGGCGGCATTGGCCTTCAGCGCCGCAAGCTTGTCCTTGATGGCCGGAAGATCGGCATCGCTGAGCTTGGTTGGATCCTTGCCAAGCGCGAGTGCCACATACTGGATTTCCGGCACATAGTAGTCGTAGACCGCGACGCGATTCTTGAACTTGGGATCCCAGGGCGCCTGGATATCCTCCATGGTGGAATCCGGCACCACCGACTTGTCATAGGCGACTGTGTTGTAGCCGAACTTCTCCGGCACCGTGTAAAGCTTGCCATCCAGGCTGCTCAGCTGGGGATCGGCAATCTCCGCGGGAATATCGGCGAAGGGATAGTCGCCGGCATTCAGTGGCGCCAGCACGCCCATCTTGGCAAGGCGGCCCGTATCCGTCTGATCCATCACCACCACATCCCAGTCGCCCGGCTTCGATTGGCCCAGCACGGCCAGGATCTGTGCCGTGCTGGATATGTCCTTGAAGTTCACCTTTACGCCGTTCGCCTGCTCGAAGGGCTGCAGCAGGCCGGGGTCTTCGTGATCGCACCAGGTCAGAACATTCAGGCTGCTATCGGCAGCGGCGGGCCCGGTGCCTCCCAGCATCAGGGTTCCGGCGGCCGCCCCAAGGGCGAGCACGGCAAGGAAATGGCATGAGCGGAATCGCGGCTTCATCGTTCTCTCTCCCTGTTTCGCACGTCGTGGATTTTGTGCTTGCTTTGCGAAAAAAGTGAATGCTCTATAAATTTGTGTCAAGAAGTAAGATTCTCCATCGAGGACCCATGGGCGGATTACGCGAGCGGCAGAAGGCCGGGCGGCGCGAAGGCATCCTGAAGGCGGCGGCAGTTTTGTTTCGCCGCGACGGTTTTTCCGCCACCAGCATCGAACAGATCGCCGAGCTCGCTGAGCTCTCGGCCGGCACGGTCTATAACTACTTCGCCTCGAAAGGCGACCTGCTGCTGGCTCTTGTCGCACTTGACGGTACGCAGGTTCGTGGCGCCGGCGCACGTCATGTCACGCGTCCGCTCGCCGACCCGGTCGCCGCAACCAATGCGCTGCTCGAAGGCTATGTCGACCATGCTCTTGTCCATCTCGACAAGCGCATGTGGCGCCAGATGATGGGGATCGCCCTCAGCTTCTCCGAAACGGAACTGGGCGCGGGCTATCGCGCACTGGATCGCAAGCTTGCTGGTCAGGTTGCCGACCTGTGCACCGCCTTGCAGGAACGTGGCGACATTCCGGCCACAGTCGACTGCCGCGACGCCGGCGAGGTGCTGTTCTACGTCTGCAATTCGCTGTTCATGGAATTCGTCGCCGACGATGCCATGACCCTCACCGCGATGAAGCGGCGCATGCAGCGCCAGGTGAAGCTGGTCTTCCGTGGGTTGCAGGACGCGGCGGAGACAAAGTCCCGCCGCCGGGTTTCATCGGCCACCAATCATCGCGTCGTGGTCAGCTAAGGATTTCCTTCACTCTCCACTGCTTGCGCAATGGACCCTCTCCCGCGGAGCGGGAGAGGGTCGGAAGCTAGAGATCGGAACTAAGCTGCAGCCGCCGTCTGGGTGCCGAGAGCTACCTCGAGCGCCTGGTCGACATTCTCCAGCCAGACGAACTGGAGCTGCTGGCGGGCTTCCTCGGGGATGTCTTCGAAGTCGCGGCGATTGCGGGCCGGCAGCATCACTGTCTTGATTCCGGCATGCATGGCGGCCAGCACCTTTTCCTTGATGCCACCCACCGGCATGACCAGGCCACGCAGGCTGATCTCACCGGTCATCGCCACATCGGCACGGATCGGCCGGTTCACCAGCGCCGAAGACAGCGCCACGAACATGGTCACGCCCGCGCTGGGTCCATCCTTTGGCGTCGCACCGGCAGGCACATGGACATGGATATCGCTGTTCTCAAGCACTGAAGCGTCGATGCCGAGTGTCTTCTGCTTGGCCTTGACCAGGCTCATGGCGGCCTGCGCGCTTTCCTTCATCACGTCGCCGAGCTGGCCGGTGAGCGTCAGACGGCCCTTGCCCGGCGTCACCGAGGCCTCGATGAACAGGATGTCGCCTCCGACCGGTGTCCAGGCGAGACCCGTTGCCACACCCGGCTGACTGACCCGTTCGGCCACTTCCGCTTCAAAGCGCGGGCTGCCCAAACTCGGCACCAGATCATCGCCGCCGACCTCGATGTGGCTCTTGCTGCCTTCGGCAATACCGACAGCGGCATGGCGCAGCACCGAACCGATCTCGCGCTCGAGATTGCGCACACCAGCTTCGCGCGTATAGAGGCTGACGATCCGCTTCACTGCCTCGTCGGTAACAGTCACCTGGCTCGCCGCCAGCCCGTTTTCCTTTAGCTGGCGCGGGATCAGGTGGCGCCTGGCGATCTCCACCTTCTCCGACTGGGTGTAGCCGGACAGGCGAATGATCTCCATGCGATCCAGCAACGGGCCCGGGATCGTCTCCAGCATGTTGGCCGTGGTGATGAACACGACGCGGCTGAGATCGAAGGGCACGCCCAGATAGTTATCGCGGAATGTGCCGTTCTGCGCTGGATCCAGCACTTCGAGCAGTGCCGAGGACGGATCGCCCTGGATGCCGCGGCCGAGCTTGTCGATTTCGTCCAGCATCATGACGCAGTCCCGCGAACCTGCCTTGCGCAGCGCCTGGATGATGTTGCCCGGCAGCGCGCCAATATACGTGCGCCGGTGGCCACGGATCTCCGCTTCGTCATGCACGCCGCCCAGGCTGACGCGCACGAACTTGCGCTTCATCGTCCTGGCGATGCTCTGGCCGAGCGAGGTCTTGCCCACGCCGGGCGGCCCGACGAAGCAGAGGATCGGCGCATGGCCGGTCGGGTTCAGTTTGCGCACGGCGAGATATTCGAGGATGCGCTTTTTCACCTTTTCGAGACCGCAATGGTCTTCGTCCAGCACCTTGCGGGCTTCGGCAATGTCGATCGGCTCGCCCTCGCTGACCTTCCAGGGGAGCTCGGCCAGCCATTCGAGGTAGGTGCGCATCATCGAGTACTCGGCGGCGTTTTCCGACATCCGCTTGAGGCGCTTCAGCTCCTTGTCGGCAATCGCCTGAATGTCTTCGGGCATGCCGGCCTTGGCGATCTGTTCGGCCAACGCGCTGACATCGTTGCCGCCCTCCTCACCCTCGCCCAGCTCCTTCTGGATGGTGGAGAGCTGCTCGCGCAAAATGTGCTCGCGCTGTCGCCCTTCGATGGTCTGCTTGGTGCGCTCACCGATGTCGCGCGAAAGCCGCAGCACCTCCAGGCGATAGGAGACAAACCACAGCACCTGGTCCAGGCGCGTTGCGATATCGACCGCCTCCAGGATGCGCTGCTTTTCCTCGACCTTGATGTCCATGAAGGAGGCAAGAACATCGGCCAGTGTGCCGGGCTCACTGATCCCGCCCACAGCGTCGCGCAGCCCCTCCGGCGCATCGGGAATCAGGCGCAGGGCTTCCAGCGCCCGCTCCTTCAGCTTCATGACGCGCGCCTCGATCTCCTGGCCCTTGGCCGGCGGTTCGGCGATACGCTCGATCCGCGCCACGAGGAAGGGATAGCCCTCGACGAGTTCGACGACACGGAAGCGCTGCTCGCCCCTGCAGATCAGATGGTTGCGGCCATCCGGGGCCGCGAGATAGCGCAGCACCTGGGCGACGGTACCGATAGGCGCGAGCTGGCCAGCCGTCGGTGCCTCAACCTCGGGATCGGTCTGCAACAGCACGCCGATCGGGCTTTGGGTCTTGACGGCGAACTGCACGGCCGCCGCCGCCTTCGGCGCGGCCGCATCGAGCGGGAGCATGGTGGCCGGAAACAGCACGGTACTGCGAACCGGCAGGACCGGAATGCAACCCTCCGGCAGCTTGATGGCCTCATCGGCCGTGTCGGCCTCCGGCTTTGTCGGGCCGCCAGATGCCGGCGCTGCGGAATCGCGCACTCTTGCTTCGCTATCAGTGGCAACAGGAGAATTGGTCATGACTGATCTCCGTCAGGCAATCTTGTTGAGCACGAGCAGCAGGCAGCCATCGCGGAAGCCGCGCTCCGCGAATTCGTAACGGCCGGCAGGCAGGCGAATGCGCCGCTCGAACTGGCCATGGGGCAACTCCATCCGGCGGATCACCGCGCGGCCCGGAATGGCCGGCAGGTTGCGCTGGCCGCGCACGACCAGCTGGCCGGATTCCACCGACACCTCCACGGCGTCGGCGCTCACGCCCGGCAGGCCCACGACAATGCGCAGGTCCCATTCCGTCTCGTAGACGTCGGCCGGTGGCTCCCAGACAATGGCATCGGACTCGCCGACGATTCCGGCAAACTGCCGCTGAACCGTGTCGGCGCGCTCCAGAAGCCGGCAGGCCTCCGACCACATCCACAGGGAAAGTTCGTCACGCGACATCGAACCTTCGCTCCTTCATCTTGTTTATGTCTCGGGGATAACCCTTCACGATCGTAGGTTAAGTGGTAAAGCCGTGGCCAAGTTGCAATGCCGCGGCGTCCCGGGGACATGCTGGTGAGTTCCGCGTAACCGAGTGAGTGCGTCGGCTCTGGCAGAGGTATGAGGGCTTGCCCAGCTAACAGATTTGGTAAGCTATTCCACGTTGAATGGCGGCGCCCGGATCCGGCCGCTGTCGGGCCGATCACCGACCAGAGGGAAGCCGCCGATGAGACAGCCGCCTAGCCGCCTTGCGCTGCTTCTTTTGACCTTCTCGCTGGCCCTTAGCGCCTGCGACGAGGAGAAAAAGGCGGTGGTAGCCCCGCCGCCTCCCGCTGTGGGCGTTTCAGTTGCCGCCATGAAGGGCGTCAGCCGTGCCGATCAGTTCGTCGGCCGCATCCAGGCCGTTGGCATCGTCGGTGTACGGGCCCGGGTCGAAGGCTTCCTGGAGAAGGTGTTGTTCACCGAAGGCCAGGACGTGAAGGCGGGAGACCTGCTCTACCAGATCGAGAAGGAGCAGTATCAGGCCCTGGTCGACCAGGCGAAAGCCAATGTGGCCGCCGCCCAGGCGACGGAGGTGAACGCCCAGCTCCAGTACAACCGCTCGCTTCAGCTGGTGAAGAACCAGTACACGCCGCAGGCGACCGTCGACCAGAACAAGGCGGCCTGGGAAACGGCCAAGGCGCAGATCCTGCAAAACCAGGCAGCGCTTACCCAGGCCGAAATCAATCTCGGCTATACCGATATCCGCTCGCCCATCGACGGGCGGATCGGGCGCACGGCCTTTACCGTCGGCAATCTGGTGAACCCGGCCAGTGGCGTGCTGGCGACCATCGTCAGCCAGGACCCGATCTATGTCCTGTTCCCCGTCAGCCAGCGCCAGCTCGACGACATCCGCAAGTCCCGGCGCCAGGCGGACGGGACCCAGACCAAGATCGAGATCCTGGTGACCCTCGCCAATGGCGATCAGTACCCTCTGCCCGGCGTATGGAATTTCACCGATCCGCAGGTCGACCAGCAGACCGATACGCTGATCATGCGAGCGACCCTGCCCAATCCCGACCGCGTGCTGGTCGATGGCGAATTCGTGACCGCAACGATCCGCGAACGCAAGGAGCTGCCACGGCTGGTCGTTCCCCAGGCAGCACTTCAGGTCGACCAGGCGGGCTATTACGTGCTTGTCGTGGGCGGCGACAACAAGGTCGAAGAGCGCCGGGTCACGGTCGGGCCGACCCAAGGCATGGATTCGGTCATCCAGACAGGGCTGAAGGAGGGAGAAAAGGTCATCGTCGAAGGGATTCAGAAGGTTCGCCCGGGCCAGATGGTCAAGGCAACCGTCACGGATGCGGACAGCGGGAGCTAAAGCCTCGTGATTTCGTCCATTTTCGTCGACCGGCCGCGGCTGGCCTTCGTCGTCTCGATCGTCATCACGCTGGCGGGCATTATCGCCATCACCCGCATCCCGGTGGCCCAGTTCCCGGATATCGTGCCGCCGCAGGTCACGCTGAGCGGAACATATCCCGGCGCGGACGCCGAGGTGGTCGAGCAGACGGTTGCCCAGCCCATCGAGCAACAGATCAACGGCGTCGACAACGCGCTCTACTATCAGTCGACGAGCGGCGCCGACGGCAGCTACTCGCTGAATGTGACTTTCGCGCTGGGCACGGATCCGGACATCAACACGGTCAACGTTCAGAACCGCGCGTCATTGGCGCTGCCCCAGCTTCCGCCGGAAGTCACGCGCCAGGGCCTGACCATCCGCAAGAAATCTGCCGCACTGCTGCAGGTGATCCAGCTTTATTCGCCCCACAACACCTATGATTCGATCTATCTCAGCAACTACGCCACCATCAACATTCTGGACCCCCTGTCGCGCATCAAGGGTGTGGGCCAGGCGACCCTGTTCGGCCCGCTCGATTATTCGCTGCGGATCTGGCTGAACCCCGACAAGTTGACCAATTACAGCCTGACGCCGGCTGACGTGATCAACGCGGTCCAGGCACAGAACGTGCAGGCTGCCCTGGGACGGATCGGCGCCGCTCCGGTGACCCGCGACCAGCAGTTTCAGCTGACCATCAAGACGCTTGGCCGCCTGACGACGCCGGAGCAGTTCGGCAACATCGTGCTCCGCGCCAATCCCGGTGGCTCCGTGGTGCGCATCAAGGATGTGGCGCGGGTCGAGACTGGCGCCAAATCCCAGGATCGCTACTCACGCTTCAACGGTGCACCCGCCGCCTCCATCGGAATCTACCTCTCACCCGGCGCCAATGCAGTCGAGGTAACGAATGAGGTGCGCCGGGTGCTGGGGGATCTCGCCAAGCGCTTTCCGACCGACCTCACCTACAACCTGTTTTTCGACACGACCGTTTTCGTCGTCGCCACCGTGCATGAGGTCATCCAGACCCTGGTGGAGGCCTTTGTCCTGGTCGGCATCGTCGTGTTCCTTTTCCTTGGCAGGTTGCGCACCACGCTGATCCCGCTGATCGCGGTACCAGTTTCGATCATCGGGACCTTCGCGGTCATGCTGGTCATCGGATACTCGGCCAACACCGTTTCGCTGCTCGCCCTGGTGCTCGCCATCGGCATCGTGGTGGATGACGCTATCGTCGTGATCGAGAACGTCGAGCGGGTGATCGAGGACAATCCCGATCTGTCGATTCCCGAATGCGTCAAGCGGGCTATGAACGAGATCACCGCGCCGATCATCGCCATCACCCTGGTGCTGCTGTCGGTCTTCGTCCCCGTAGCCTTCATCCCCGGAATCAGCGGCACCCTGTTCCGGCAATTTGCCATCGCGGTCGCCGTTTCAATGGTGATTTCGGCGATCAATGCGCTGAGCCTGAGCCCGGCGCTCTGCGCCGTACTGCTGAAGCGTGGGAAGAAAAGCGCCGGCCCGATGCGGTATGTGCTGGGCGGGATCGACCGGGTACGCAACGGTTACGCCACCGTCGTTGGCCGGCTCGTGCGCGTCGCCGTCCTGGGCGTCGTCATTATCGCGGGCATTGTCGCCTGCTCCGGCCTCCTGTTCCGCGCCACGCCGCAGAGCTTCCTGCCGGAGGAGGACCAGGGCGCCTTCTTTGCCGCCATGCGCCTGCCGGAAGGAGCCTCGGTCAATCGCACTGCTGAAGTTGTCAAGCAGGTCGAGGAAATCATCCGGCCGATTCCCGGGGTAGAAGGCCTGCTGTCGGTTGTGGGTTACGATTTCATCGACGGCCTCGCCTCCTCCAACCAGGCCTTCTTCGTCATTCGCCTGAAGCCCTATGAGGTTCGGCGCGACCCATCGGAAAGTGCGGCAGCGATCATCGCCAGGTTGCGGCCCGAACTCGCCTCGATTCCGGGCGCGATCGTCTTTCCCTTCAATCTGCCGCCGATCCTGGGGTTGGGTAGCACCGGCGGGTTCCAATATGCGCTGGAGGCGCTGCAGGGCCAGACACCGCAGGACCTCGCCTCCACCATGGGCGGGCTTCTGGTCGAGGCCAACCAGCAGCCGGAACTGGCCGGGGTCTTCAGCACCTACGCCGCCGATACCCCACAGATCTATCTCAATATCGATCGCGACAAGGCTCAAGTACTGGGTGTTTCGATCAGCGACATCTTCAACGCGCTGCAATCGACCCTGGGCGGGTTCTATGTCAACGACTTCAACCTGTTCGGTCGTACCTGGCAGGTGAACATCCAGGCCGAGACCAACTTCCGAAAATCGGTCGACGACATCTACCGGATCTATGTGCGCAACAGCCACGGCGACATGGTGCCGATCCGCGCGATTGCCGAAGCCGAGCTGGTGCAGGGCCCGCAGGCGATCACCCGCTACAACGGCTTTCGCGCGACCATCATCAACGGCGCTGCCAAGCCGGGCTATAGCAGCGGCCAGTCATTGACCGCCATGGAACGCATCTCGGCCACCACCTTGCCTGCAGGCTATGCGTTCGAGTGGACGGGCACGGCGCTTCAGGAAGCGGGCGCCAGCGGCCAGACCCCGATCGTTCTCGCCCTCGCCCTGCTCTTTGCCTACCTCTTTCTCGTCGCCCTCTATGAGAGTTGGAACATTCCGATCTCAGTGCTGCTCTCGGTCAGCGTCGGTGTGCTGGGCGCCATTGCGTCTGTTTTCCTCGCCGCGCTCAGCTTCGACGTCTATGCCCAGATCGGATTGGTGGTGCTGATTGCCCTTGCCGCCAAGAATGGCATTTTGATCGTCGAATTTTCAATCCAGCAGCGCAAGCAGGGCGTGCCTCTGCTGGATTCGGCCATACAGGGTGCCCGGCTCCGTTTTCGCCCGGTGATGATGACGAGCTTTGCCTTCATCCTCGGTCTTGTGCCGCTGGTGATTGCCACGGGTGCTGGTGCTTCCAGCCGCCGGGCCGTTGGCACACCGGTCTTCGGCGGCATGCTTGCCGCCTCCATTTTCGGGATTTTCGTGATCCCGATGCTCTACGTGGTCTTCCAGTGGATGCGAGAGCGTGTCTCGCGCGCGACGCCGCCCAAACCCTCCGCGGCCCAGCCGGTGAAATAGGGTATGGACAGGCTCTCCACGATCGGCCGTTGGCTTGCGCGCGAAGGGCGCCTTGCAACGGGCAATCTGGATCTCTTCCAGCGGTTCTGCGAACAAGTGGGAGCGCTCGCGCCGCTCGACCGCTCCTGGCTGCACCTGCGAGCCCTTCATCCGCAATACGCCGGCGTGACGCGACTCTGGACACGCGAAGCGGGCGCCAAAGAAACCTTCCTCAGCCATGGCTTCGAGAAATCGAAGCAGTATCTGCGGAGTCCCGTTCGTTTTGCCGTCGAGGAGCGGAAGGCCGGCCGCTGGCGTCTCGATGGCAATGAGTCCCTGCCGTCGCCGACCCTCGATGATCTCCGTGCCGACGGATACCGTGATTACGTCATTGCCCCGCTCATCTATTCAGACGGCACGCCCAATGCGCTGTCCTGGGCGACCCGCACGGATGGCGGTTTCAGCGAAGACGATCTTCAACTCTTCCACGATCTGCTCCCCGCCTATGCAGCCATCGCCGAGATCAAGAGCCTGCGGCGGTTCGTCATAAACATCTTGAACACCTATGAGGGCCGCGAGCCAGGCGAGCTGATCCTGAAAGGCCAGATCCAGCGAGGCGATGTGCGCACCATTACTGCTGCATTGATGCTGGTCGATCTGCGCGACTTCACCACGATGTCGGACGCCATGGAACCCGGCTCGGTGATCACAGCACTGAACCGCTATTTCGATTGCGTGATCCCGCCCGTCACCAAGCGCAACGGCGACGTGATGGAAATCATGGGCGATGGCGTGCTGGCAATATTCAACGAAGCGGCGGTGGGTGGGCCAGCAGAGGCCTGCCGCCTTGCCTTCGAGGCGGCCCAGCAAGGAATTGCGGCGATCGCAGCGTCGAACAAGGCACTGGCCAACGGCGCGCCTCACCTGGTCGCGGGCTTTGCCTTGCATTACGGCACCGTCGCCTACGGCAATATCGGCACCAATGACCGGCTCGATTTCACCGTCATCGGCCGCGACGTCAATATGACCAGCCGCATCGAACGCCTTTGCCGAGAGCTCGGCCGCCCGATGATCATGTCCGGCGACTTCGTCTCGCGCCTCAAGGATCCGATGTTCGAGATCGGGCATTTTGCGCTGCGCGGCTTTGCCCAGATGCAGCTGTTGTTCGGCCGGCCGGCCGATTAGCCCGGGCTCCCCTATGATGGTCCAGCCGGCACGCTCATCTGCCTTGAAACAGTTCGTTGCCGAGCGTGAGGACCGGCCCGGCGCCGCCTGGCTAGAGCGCTTTCATGGCGGCCGTATCGAGGCCGAGCGCTGGTATCGCGGCGAGCGTGCAGCAGCGCTTCCGAGTGCTGGGGAATGCCGGGACGCCTTTCTGCGCCACATGCCGGAGCTGGTCAGCCACTACGACCACGCCTGCGCACTCCTTGGCGATGACGAAATAGGCCATCGCATTCTCAGTCACTACCGGCCCGCCGATGTCCGCAGCGGCTGCAGCCAGGTCGTGTGGCTGGACGAAGACGGCCCGGCCCTGATCCGCAATTTCGATTATCCGCTCGAGGTGATCTCCGATCGCTTCGAACTGACCAACTGGTCGGGCCGGCGTGTCATCTGCAAGGGGCAGCGGCCCTGGGGCGGTTGTCTCGACGGTATGAATGAGGACGGGCTCGCAGCGAGCGTGACCCTGGGCGGCCGTCGCGTACAGGGGAAGGGTTTCGCCATCATCCTCATCCTGCGCTATCTGCTGGAGACTTGCGTTTCTGTCGATGAGGCCGTCGCTGCCTTGTGCCGGATTCCCGCCGCTTTGCCCCAAAATGTGACGCTGCTGGATCGCACGGGCGCCTATGCGACGGTCTTCGTTGGCCCTAACCGTCCACCCGCGGTGACGAGGCTACGTGCCTGCACCAATCACCAGGAAGCGATCTCCGGGCGGCAGAACTCGGTGCTGCGCCAGGACAAGCTGCTGCATCACCTGGCCGACCCGGCAATGACGCTCGAGGGCTTGATCGCCGAATTTCTCGAAACGCCGCTCTATTCCCGCAAGCGCGGATTCACCACGGCCTATACCGCCGTCTATCGGCCAGCGGCTGGCGTGGTCGACTATCTATGGCCGGGAAAGACCTGGCGGCAGAGCTTCGATCGGTTCGAGCCGGGCGAATACACCCACGACTATGGGGTTCTGGCCTAAAGAACGTCGGCCAGCGACGCCTGTTTGAACGCCGGGCGAGGCTGGCGCTCGATGACGTCGACCTCCTCACCTACCGCGATACGGCCGAGGCTGCGGGGAATGCCGTTCTGACCAAAAATGACACCGCTGATCCCGGGCACCTGAAGGAAGCGGAACGCAGCCAGGGTGCGCAGCGGTTCCTTGCCGGCCCGTATCCCCCGCAACTGGTCCACGGTGGTCACGGAGCAGCGGGCGCAAGGCTTCGTCAGGTCGAACCGCAGCGCACCGATGCGGATGGCCGCCCATTCGTCCTCCGCCCAGGGTTCATCATTGGCGATGACGATGTTGGGCCGGAAACGATTCATGGGCAGGGTTTCGCCCACGCGGCGGCTGAGATCGGCAAGCGATGCCGTGGTGCAAACCAGCACGGGATAGGCGTCGGCGAAGCTTGCAATATCGCCGGGCTTCGACCAGCGCGGATCAACGGGACGAATCGTGTCGCCCTGATAGACGAGCCGGCAGGGCAGCTTCAGGAAATCGCTGAACCAGGCATCCGCCTCGGCCGATGCCGGATATGCTGCCATGTGGTCGCGCCAAAGCGTCACCGGCACGCTGTCGCGTGCCGGCGGAGGGCTGACTCGCAAAATCGGCATGCCCGGCGCCTCGAAGGTCAGCGCCTCGCCGTCGGCCTCAACGCCGATCAAGGAAAGGCGCGGTTCCTCGCGCTGGCTGATGAACCGGCCCGTTGCATCGATCAGCATCCAGCGCCGGTCGCCGACAAAACCCTCCGCGATCACCTCGGCTTCGCCAACGGCGCAGCCTTTCATCGCCTTAACGGGATAGACGTGGAGACTTTCAACACGCATGGCAGATTGAGCCCGCAGTGCTGCGTTCAACGGTCCGGGACCTGGACGTTGCGACCGTCCTGGCGCAGGGCCTCCTGCGACAGGGTTTTGCGCAGCGTGGGATCCGCCGTGCAGAAGAGTCCTGCATACGGCACGCCGTCCTTGCCCATGAACAGCGACTGGACCTCCCAAACGATGGACGGTGACTCGCGCCGATAGAATCGGCTGCCGACGGTGACCTCGCCTGCCGGCCGGCGGCGCTGCAGGGACGAGAAAATGGCGAGATTTTTGAGCATGGCGCGTCCGGGCTGGTCGAAAGAAGGCGGCGATAATGTCATCGCCACCCGGCCCGCGCCAAGGGTTTTGCGGCAAGGGCGGGTCGCGCCCTCGTTGCGAGGGCGCGAACCCGCAAGATACTTATCCGTTTGTCGCCTTGTACTGGTCGATCTTTTCCTTGAGTTCCGTGTATTCCTCGCAACTGCCGCAAGCCTGCTGGAGCACGGCAAGCCGCTCTTCCGCCTTGGCGGGCAGCTTCATCTCGAGATAAAGCTCGCCAAGATATTCATTCGCCCCGACGTGGTTGGGCTGCAGGCTCAAGGCCTTGTCGTAATATTCCATGGCGCCGGTCTGATCGCCCATCTTGCGCTTGCTGAAGCCCATCAGGTTCAGCACGTCGGGATTCTCCGGCTGTGTCGCCAGGACGTTATGTAGATGAGTGACGGCATTCTGGTAGTCCTGCTGGGTGATCGCTGTCTGAGCCAGTGCGTACTCGGCATTGGCGCTGTCATCGTTGTTGATGGTCAGTACCTGTCCGTCGGTGCCCGCTCCGCTGCTGCTGCTGCCGCCCGCGTTCCCACCGGCACTGCCGCCACCTCCGCTGCCGCCCCCGCCACCGCCGGCGGCAAATGACAGACTGAGCGGCAACGCCACGGCCAGTACAGCCGCCAGCGCGATCGTCGATCTTAGAACCTGTTTGGTCATATCCCTTCTCCTCGTCTGAATGCTGAACTTGGTCCTGCCTGCTGGCGCCGCATCGCACGAGCAGTCAGCGGCATCGATCATCAGGAAGCAACGCAACGCGATTCGGATGACCGGCGCCGTCTACGTTGAGGGAGGAAGGATAATGAAAGTCACTGCTTTCGTTGAGCAGGGCTCACGCATCTGTGACGACAAGCGCCTGTGATGTGAACGTGTAAGTTTCGGTTAACCGTGGCCGGTTTGGCCCTATTTTCGGCCACCGCCGCCATGTCGCCCGCCGCCCGTGCCACCCATATGACCGCCGCTCATGCTCCAGTCACCTGACGCACCCTGGCAGACGAGGCTGGTTCCCTGGCAGCCGGCACCGCCTTTCGAGCCGGATGAGCCGTTCGTGCAAGCTGCGGCAAGCAGAACCAGCGCCACGGATAGAGTTCGAAGGTTTCGCATGAAGGTCCCACCATTCAGGAGAAGCAGAAGTATGTAGTATACCGCTCTACATCGCGGCAACCGCATGAGCCGCTATCACATCTTGGCGACCCCACGCCCGGCAGATTTTCGATGAACCAGTTCCCCCGCCTGTTCTCTCCCATTACCTTGCGTGGCAACGAGATCCGCAACCGGATTCTGTCAACCGGTCACCAGACCTATCTCGCCAAAAATGCCCTGCCTGGCGCGGACTTTATTGCCTATCACGAGGCGCGTGCGCGCGGCGGCGCCGGGCTGATCGTCACGGAAGCAGCGCGCTTTCACGAGACGGGATTCAGCGATTCGCCCGAGATCGTTGTGAGTGCCGACGATTGCATTCCGGCATTTCGTCAGCTTGCCGAGGCAGTTCATCGCCACGGGGCCAGGATTTTCGGCCAGCTGTCCCATTCCGGTCGCTGTTCGCGTCGCATCAAAAACGGGATGCGTGGCGTCGTCTATTCCGCCTCACCGGTACCCGACAATCGCTTTCACACGATGCCGCGGGCAATGCCCACCGACCTGATCGAGGAAATTGTCGAGGCGGCCGGCGACGCGGCCACCCGCTATGCGGAGGCCGGCCTCGACGGCATCGAGGTGCTGGCAAGCCATGGCCTGCTGTTCTCGCAATTCCTCAACCCGCGTATCAACAAGCGCACCGACCGTTACGGCGGCTCGCGCGAGAACCGGGTGCGTCTCCTGCTCGACGTGCTGCGGGCGATCCGCAAGCGCATCGGCGAGACCATGGTGCTGGGCATCCGCATTTCGGTGGAAGAGATCGAAAGCGACGGCCTCGACCAGGCTGAGGTGATCGCCATCTGCCAGGACCTGAAGCGGGCCGGGGCAATCGACTACGTGAACACCACCATCGGCTCGATGGCCGGCCTGGGCGGCTCGATCCATGTGGTGCCACCGATGGAAATCGCCCATGCCTATGTCGCGCCCCAGGCAGGCACTCTGCGCGCCGCGGTCGGCCTGCCGGTATTCGTGGCGGGGCGCATAAACCAGCCGCAGACTGCCGAATCAGTGTTGGCCGCAGGCCAGGCCGATATGTGCGGCATGACCCGGGCAATGATTTCCGACCCCGACATGGCCAACAAGGCGAAGGCCGGCCGCCTCGATGACATTCGAGCCTGCATTGGCTGCAACCAGGCGTGTATCGGCCACTACCACGCCGGCTATTCCATCTCCTGCATTCAGAACCCCGTCACGGGCCGCGAGGTCGCGCTCGCAGATATGCCGCGCGTTGCGGAGGTGAAGACGGTTCTCGTTGTCGGTGGCGGACCTGCGGGCATGAAGGCGGCGGCCACCGCCGCCCGGCGCGGCCACAAGGTGATCCTGTGCGAGGCAGATGCGAGGTTGGGGGGCCAGGCGCTGCTCGCCCAGATGCTGCCGGAACGTGCCGAATTCGGCGGCATCATCACCAATCTGGAACGCGAGATGACCCAGGCCGGTGTAGAGATCCATTTGAAGACCTCCGTCGACGCTCAGCGCGTCAGGGAGATCGCGCCCGATGCGGTGATTCTCGCCACCGGCGCTCGCCCCTATCTGCCGGCGATCGAAGGCGAGGAGGCCCATCTCGTCGATGCCTGGTCGGTTCTGAAATCTCAGGCCAACCCGGGAAGCCGCGTCGTCGTTGCAGATTGGCGCTGCGATTGGGTCGGCATGGGCCTGGCGGAGAAACTCGCCAAGGAGGGCCGCCATGTGCGCCTCGCGGTAAACGGCACGCATGCCGGCCAGAATCTGCAGATGTACCTGCGCGATCACTGGGCGGCAAAACTGCACAGGCTGGGGGTCGAGGTGATCCCCTATGCCCGGCTTTTCGGCGCCGACAAGGACAGCGCCTATTTCAGCCATATCGTCTCGGGCGAACCGATCGTGATGTCGGACGTCGATACCGTGGTGCTGGCGCTGGGGCATGCGCCGGAGACGAGCCTGGAAGCGGCGCTGATCCCGCTCGATCTGCCGCTGCATCTGGCCGGCGATTGCCTTTCGCCGCGCTCGGCGGAAGAAGCAGTCTATGAGGGGATGCTGGCGGGGCGAGCGGTGTAGGCGGCGGCGCGGCGGCGGCGCCAGAAGGCACTGTCCGGCCAGCGCCCCTCCATCGCATAGATGGCACGATGCTCACCCACGAAGCGATGCAGCCCGGCATTGGCGCGGTTGGCGTAGTCGCGGAAAAGATCTCTTGCTTCGCTGTCCGCGAGATCATCGAGCAGGTCGACCAGCAATTCGCTCGCGGCGATGGCATCCTCGATCGCCCCGGTGATGCCGGAAGCCGAAAGCGGGTCAAGGGCGAACAGCGCATCGCCCAGCGCCAGCCAGCCCGGTGCGATCGCCTGGTCGATGAACTGCGTGCCGGCGGCAAAAACAAACGGCGCGCTCGTCACCGGCAGGGCAAACTGTGCGATCTCCTTCGTCTCCTGCCATGAGCGGCTGAAACCTTCGGCGCCGAAGAGAGCCTGCGCGCGCGCGATGTCCATGTCGGTCATCAGTGAAACAAGCGCGCTTCCACCCGGAAGGCGCGCCGTATACCACCAGCCGTACTCCACAGCCTCGATCTGCGAATAGGACTCGAAGCCCGTGGCGCCAGGCTGCGCGAGAACAGCGAGCGCGATCAGCCGGTCGAGGCGATGAAGTCTCGCGCCATGGCGCCGCGCGAACGCGGCCGGCCGGCCGGTTGCATCGACGATCCAGCGCGTTTCCCACGCGAATGTTTCATCGCGACGGCGCAGGCGTACCTGCCATCGATCCTTCTCCCAATGCGCGTCCTCCAGACGCGCCGGTAACAGGAGATCGGCGCCGGCCGAGGTGGCTTCGCGCAGAAGCCATTTGTCAAAAACCGCACGATCGAGATGCCAGCCGGGACCCTGCGCGCGGACGATGAAATCGGTGATCGACGGTTCATCGCTGCCCCAGAAACTGCGATTGCCGTGACAGGGATGATGGCCCTGCACTTCCAGCCGGTCGTCGAGTTCAAGTCGCCGCAAGAGCGACGTGAGTCCCGGCGAAGCCGCTTCGCCGATCTGTTCTGGGCGCTCTGCCGCGGAATCGGTGATGACGACGTCGGGAATCCCGGCGCGCTTTAAAGCCAGCGCCAGGGCTGCCCCCGCCGGCCCCGATCCCATGATCAGCACATCCGCAGTAAGCATCACTTCGCTTTCGGTTGACGCGGTGGCAGGCGGCGCGCGACTTCGACGAATTGCGAAGCACCATCTTTCTTTCTCTCCATCACGAAGCCGAGCTTGCTCCAGTCGCGCTGCATCTCGAGATGGTCGGGAAAGCAGAAGAAGCCCCGCGCGCCTGGATCACCGGCACTGCCGATCCAGGGCACTTGCGGCCCCACCTCGCCGGTCGTCTCGTCCAGCGGGAAGACGGCAATCGGCCGCTGCGCCGGCCACCACCACAGCACGCGCCCCTGAATGCGCTGGGTGGCGCATTCGTTGAAATCGGCCTGCCAAGGGAGCGCCATGTAGCGTGTCATGTCACCCGGTTCGAGGCCGAGCGCCGGGTCGAAACCGAGACTGAGCGGCCCATTCGTTGCCGGCTTTGCGCGAATACGATAGGGCGCTTCGTAGATCGCAGGATTGCGCGCGATCCAGCCGGTTTCGATGCCAGGCGACAGCGGTCCACCAACGCAGTTGACGAGCACGGCGCGGGTCAGAGCCTCGGCGGCATCGCCCGTCGCGTTATAGCCCACGGGAGCCCTGCCGGAGTCGAAATGGCCGGCAGCCCATTGCTGCAGGAAGAAATGCTGGGTTGCCGTCAGGCTGAGATATTTGGCCGTCGTCAGCGGCAGGCCGGTGTCGAACTCGGCGCCGATGGCATCGTCGCCCAGCAGCAGCGGCATCATGCTGACATTGGGTACGTGGCTATCGACGGCATTCTCCTCACCTGGCCCGCGCATGATGTCGAGATAGAACTTGCGCAGATCGGCGCTGGCCGGCCCGGGGTCGGCAAGCTGCTGCACATCGAAGCTATGCGGACCTGCGGGGATATCGGTGACCGAGGGAAAGGCTTCGCCGTGATCAAGGAGTGGCTGAATTTCACTGGCGAATTTCGGGCGATAGCCGTTCGGGCCGGCCTTCCACAAACCATGCTCACAGATGTCGGGACGCATACCGAGATGGCGCACCGCCGTATCGAAAAGCAGATCGTCGAGGCTGACGAGATTTCCCACCTGCGGAGCAAAGGCGGGCGGCGTTACCAGCGCCCAGGCGGGTCTTGCCTCGATCGTCTCGCCGCTCGCGAGCCTGAGCGTCGCGCGCACCGGCCCATCCGAGACGTCGTCCCACCAGCCATCATTGTTGGCGTAATTCTTGAGTTCCGCCTCCCTGATCGAACCGCTGCAGCCAAAGCCGCCCAGCAACAACAGGCGGCCGGCCTGATCGGTGCGCAGCGAACCCAGTGTGTCGATGGATTGTGGCTTCGTGGCGGCCGGTGGAAAATTTCCACCGGCATAGCCCGCGGGAATTGTGCCGCGCGAAAAATCGGCCGATCCGGCGTTGCGACCGGCAATGCTGCGCGGGCCGGGATCGATGATGAGTTTCTGCCGGCCTGCTTCGCCCGTCACATCCGCATTGCGCTGCGGGTGGTTGCTGGCATAGCCCTGCTCACCCTTGATCGTCTGAAAGCAGTACCAGCTCGCCTTCTTGTTGGCGAGGTGGGCAGTCCAGCGAATTTCCTGCACACCCGCCGTATCGAGGGTTACCTCTTCCGCAGCCTTGCCGGGTTCGCGGCGGAAGATGCGAAAGCGGGCCGCCTGACGCTGCAATCGGCCTTGGGAATCACGAAAATCCCTGTCGGTAAAGGGCTGGCCGTCGCGCCGGAGCGGAAGGGCGCAGGCTGCCTCCGGCCCTATGTAGAAATCATCCGGTGCGTTCCCCACGCGCGCGATGCCGATGGCAGGAATGATTTCATAGACGGCACCGCTCACAGCTTCACCATGATGTGGCGTCCAACTGTGTAATCCTCCAGCCCCAGCATCGACATGTCCTTGCCATAGCCGGACTGCTTCATGCCGCCATGAGGCATCTCATTGGCCAGCACGAAGTGGGTATTGATCCAGGTACAGCCATATTGCAGCCGCGCGGCGGTCGACATGGCCTTGCCGATGTCGCTGGTCCACACCGATGAAGCGAGCCCATAAGGCGAGTTGTTGGCCCATTCGACCGCCTGGTCGGGATCGTCGAAGCGGGTCATGGAGACGACCGGGCCGAAGACTTCCTTCTGCACGATCTCGTCGGTCTGCAGGGCCCCGGTGATCAGCGTCGGTTCATAGAAGAAGCCGCCGCCGGCGACTTTCTTGCCGCCGGCCACGATTTCGATGTTCTTTACTGACCGCGCCCGGTCCACGAATCCAGCGACACGCTCGCGCTGGCGCTCGCTGATGAGCGGTCCGATTTCCACGTCCGGCAGCTCCTGGGTTCCGTATTTGATGCTTTTGACTGCGCCGGCGAGATCGGCGGCCAGGCGGTCATAGATCTTCTTGCCGGCATAGATGCGGCAGGCGGCGGTGCAATCCTGGCCGGCATTATAATAACCGAACACGCGCACGCCTTCGACGACCGAGGCGATATCGGCGTCGTCGAACACGATGACCGGCGCTTTGCCGCCCAGCTCCAGATGCGTGCGCTTCAGCGTCGCGGTTGCCGCCTGCAGCATCTTGCGGCCGGTGCCGATATCGCCCGTCAGGGAAATCATGTGGACGTCGGGGTGGTTTACCAGCGGTGAACCGACATTGTCCCCGCGGCCAGTCACGACATTGAACACGCCAGGCGGAAAGATCTCGGCGATCAGGGTGGCGAGTTTCAGCGCCGTCAGCGGCGTCTGCTCGGAAGGTTTCAGGACCACGCAATTTCCGCCGGCGAGCGCGGGTGCCACCTTCCAGGAGAGAATGAGCAGCGGGTAATTCCACGGCGCGATGGAGGCAACGATGCCAATCGGATCGCGCCGGATCATGCTGGTGAATCCGGCTATGTATTCGCCGGCCGCCGCAGCGGTCAGGCAGCGCGCGGCACCGGCGAAGAAACGGAAGCAATCGACGATGGCCGGCAGTTCGTCGGCCAGCACCTTGGCGTGGGGCTTGCCGCAGTTCTGGCTTTCCAGCCGGGCGAATTCCTCCTGCTGCTGTTCCAGCTTGTCGGCCAGCTTCAGCAGCATGGTCGAGCGGGTACCCGGTGTGGTCGCCGCCCATTTGGGGAAGGCACGGGTCGCAGCCGTCACGGCCTGGTTGATCTGATCAGACGAGGCCGACGGCACCTTGACGATGGCCTCGCCGGTGGCCGGATTCAGAATGGCCTCGCTCTCGGCGGCGCCCGCCACGAGCTTGCCGTCGATCAAAAGCTTCGTATCCATTTGCCGGTCCTCCTGTCAGGGACGGTGATTCTGCAACATTCCATATCCGTACCTTAGACTGCCCGGCGCCCGGGAAAACAGCCCCGCAGCCGAGGTGATTCCGCAGTGCGATACCGGTCCCGGCAAAGGCGGCTGCATTCCTGTGCTGATGGATTTTCATGGCCGGAAGCGGGGCCCGCCCCCTAGACTGGCCTCCCCATTTCAGCCGGCCGCAAACCAGCCGCCAGCCAAGGAGTCTTTCCATGGAATCAGCCCGCGCGCTTGTCGAGACCGATCACCGTTTCCTGATCCATCCCCTGCACTTCGCCAAGGACCATGAGACGCCCATGGTGCTGGTCGAAGGTAAAGGCGAGATGCTGATCGATGCCGACGGCAAGAAGTACATCGACGGGCTGTCGAGCCTGTGGAATGTGAATGCGGGCCATGGCCGCAAGGAACTCGCGGACGCGGCCGGCAATCAGATGGCGAAGCTCGCCTTCGCCTCGGCCTATGCCGGTGCCACCAATATCCCGTCGGTCCGGCTGGCAGAGAAACTGGTCAAGCTCGCCTATTCCAACAGCTCGGCCGTGTACTTCACCACCGCCGGTGCGGAATCGAACGAGTCCGCCTTCAAGATCGCTCGCTATTACTGGAAGCTGAAAGGTAAGCACGAAAAGGTGAAGATCTTCTCGCGCACCCACGCCTATCACGGCGTCACCATGGCGGCGATGAGCGCCACCGGCATGGCGGCCTATCACAAGATGTTCGGACCGCTGGTGCCGAACTTCCTGCAAACACCCGCCCCCTATCCCTATCGCTGGCAGGGTAATGAGGATCCAGGCATCGGTGCCGCGGATGCTTTCGAGCAGGCGGTGTTGCGTGAAGGCCCGGACACCGTGGCCGCGATTATCGCCGAACCCGTCATGGGCGCGGGCGGTGTCATCGTGCCGCCGGATACATATTTCCCGCGCATCCGCGAGATCTGCGACCGCCACAACATCCTGTTGATTGCCGATGAAATCATCACCGGCTTCGGGCGCACTGGAAAATGGTTCGCGATGGGGCATTGGGGCGTGGACCCCGACCTCGTCTCCTTTGCCAAGGGCGTGACGAGTGCGTATCTGCCGCTGGGTGGCGTGATCATCTCCAAGAAGGTGCACCAGACGATGCTGGAGGCGCCGGCCGACCAGAAGTTCATGCATGCGGCGACGTATTCCGGCCACCCGGCCTGCTGCGCCGTCGGCCTGCGCAATGTAGAACTGATGGAGCAGGAGAAGCTGATCGAGCGTTCGGCCATGATGGGCCGGCGCCTGCTGGCCGGCCTGCAGAGCCTCTCCAACCTCGCCAATGTCGGCGATGTGCGGGGCCTCGGGATGATGTGCGCCGTGGAGTTGGTGGAAAACAAGCAGACGAAGGCGCCGGCCATCGGCCTCGGCGGCAAGGTCGCCAAGGAAGCGCTTTCTCGCGGTCTGTTCACCCGGCTGCGCGGAGGTGCTGCGAATCCCGCCATCGGCGACACGATCTGCATTGCCCCGCCGCTGATGACGCCGGTCGAGACCCTCGACCGCATCGTCGACATCCTGCGGGATTCGATCGTCGCCGCGGCCAAGTAGACGCCGGAAAACGAGGGGGGCGGTTTGGCGGTTGAATGGCGCAACTGGTCGGGTGGCGTGCATTGCCACCCGGTGCGTGTTGCCACGGCGGCGGACGAAGATGCCGTTGCCGGACTGGTGCGCGATGCCAGCAAGCTCGGCAAGCCTTTGCGCGTTACCGGCGCGGGCCATTCCTTCAGCCCGATCTGCAGCAGCGATGGCATCGTTGCGAGCCTTGATGGCTTGAGCGGCGTCATCGATGCCGATCGCAAGACCGGTGAAGCCTGGGTCTGGGCGGGCACCCGCATTGCCGATCTGGGCCAGGCGCTGAAGGTCTTCGACCTTGGCATGGCCAATCAGGGCGACATCGATCGCCAGACAATCGCCGGCGCGATTTCCACATCGACCCATGGTACCGGGATCAATTTTGGCACGCTGTCGACCCAGGTGGCGGCGCTGCGCGTGGTTAATGCCTCAGGTGACGTGCAGGAAATTTCTCCGGCCCGCGATCCGGACCTGTTCCGGGCGGCCGCCGTCTCCTTCGGCCTGTTCGGAGTCATCACCCAGGTCCGCCTGAAGGCTGTCCCCGCCTATCGCTTGCATGAGAAGACATGGGCGGCGCCCTTTGAGGAATGCCGCGCCACGACACCGGATCTGATCCGCAAGAACGAGCACTACGAGTTCTTCTGGGTGCCCAATCACGACGCCTGCGCGATGAAATGCCTGAACACCACCAGCGCGCCGGCGACGCCGCCGGTGGAACTGACGGAGTCCGCACCTCCCGGCACCATGGAACGCTATCTCCATCCTGAGCGCGTTGACTGGAGCAACCGCATCTACCCCTCGGCTCGCGACGTGAAGTTCAACGAGATGGAATTCGCCGTGCCGCTCGAGCGCGGCTGGGGGTGCCTGGAAGAAATCCGCAAGCTGATGCAGACAAAGCACAGGCAAGCCACCTGGGTCGTGGAATACCGCACGGTGGCGGCGGATGAGTTGTTCCTCAGCCCTGCTACCGGCCGCAAGGTTGTCGCCATCTCGATCCACGAGGCGGCCGAGGCCTCCTACGAACAATTCTTCCGCGATGCTCAGGCCATATTCCTGAACCATGGCGGGCGTCCCCATTGGGGAAAGATTCACTATCTGAACACCGCGCAGTTGCACGGCCTGTATCCCCATTGGGACCGGTTCTGGAGCCTGCGCCGGGAGCACGACCCGAAAGGGGTATTCCTGAACGACTATCTGGCCGGGATCGGCGGCGTGAGACGCTAAGGCTGACGGGCGATAGGCAAGATCGGGTGGATGCCGTAATCTGCCCACAGACATGGAATCGAGGATTTCGTCATGAGCACGTCGAGAACAAATCTGGCAAGCGTCGAGAAATCGAGCCGTTATTCGGCGGCGGAATGGGAAACGCGGGTACAGCTCGCCGCCTGCTATCGGCTAGTCGCCCGATATCGCATGACCGACCTGATCTATACCCACATCTCGGCCCGCGTGCCGGGCGTCAAGGATCAGTTCCTGCTCAACCCCTACGGGCTGATGTTCGACGAGATCACCGCCTCGAGCCTGGTGAAGATCGACCTCGAGGGCCGTCAGCTGGAAGACAACGGCTACGGCGTGAACGCTGCCGGTTTCACCATCCATAGCGCGATCCATGCCGCGCGCCACGATGTGGCCTGCGTGCTGCATACCCACACGCGCTCAGGCTTCGCCGTTTCCTGCCAGAAGCAGGGGCTGTTGCCGCTGAACCAGATGGCCCTGCAGTTCTACAAAAGGCTCGGCTATCACGATTACGAGGGCATCGCGCTGGACCATGACGAACGTCCGCGGCTGGTTGCCAGCCTCGGCCGGCATTACGCCATGATCCTGCGCAACCATGGCCTGCTGACCGCGGGGCGAACGATCCCCGAAGCCTTCAGCCTCATGTTCTATCTGGAGCGCGCCTGCGAGATTCAGGTGGCGGCGCTCTCCGGCGGCAGCGAGTTGATCCTTCCGCCGGAGGAGGTGCGCGAGAAGACCGCGCGCCAGTACGAGGAAGATAACGAACCCATCGGCGATCTGGAATGGGCCGCCCATATTCGCGCCCTCGACCGCGAGGATCCGAGCTATCGCAACTAGGGTGGAAGTGCCGGCCCGCGAGGGCCGTGCGGTCGAGGTCCGCAAGGGTCAGCGCCTGCGCATCACGACGCCGAAAGGCGCGCAAGCTGCGGACTTCTTTGCCTACAACGCGGCAAATGCCGGCGAGTGGCTATCGCCCATGCATAGCTGGGTGACGACCTTCTGCGTCAAGCCGCGGGAAGGCGATGTGCTGATCTCGCGCTTTCGCCGGCCGATGGTGAAGATCGTCAAGGACGGTGCCGGCGGCACCCACGACATGATGATCGCCGCCTGCGACCAGGCTCGCTACGAGTTCTTCGGTCATAAAGGTCCGCATGCGAGCTGCGCGGAGAACCTTGCGGTTTCCATGCGCCGCGTCGGCCATGAGATCAGTGTCGTGCCCCAGCCGGTAAACTTCTTTACCAATACTGTCATCGAGCGCGACGGGCGTCTCGTCTCACCACCCAATCCGGTCTCGCCTGGTGCCTTCATCGAGGTCGAGGCGCTGATGGACCTGATCTGCGTCGTATCGTCCTGTCCGTTCGATCTGGAACGCGAAGGCTGGACAATCAACGCGAAGGGCGGGCCGACGGAGCTGGTGCTGGATATTTCCTAGCAGGGCCCGCCTTAGCTCTTCCCATACACCGGCACGAAACCACCACGGGTGACGGTGTTCTCCGGCGAGGCCAGGAACAGGATCGTTGCCGCCACCTCCTCCACCTTCGGCCATTTGGCGAAGTCGGCCTTCGGCATGTCCTTCCGATTGGCTGGCGTATCCATGATCGAGGGTGCGACGGCGTTCACCAGGATGCCCTCACCCGCCACTTCCTCGGCCAGCGCGGCGGAAAGGGCGGCAACACCGGCCTTGCTGGCGGTATAGGCCGTCATCTTCGCGCCCGTTCGCCATTCCTGGGCGGCACGGGCGGCGATATTCACGATGCGGCCGCCCTGTTTGCCAGCCACCATCTTTGCTACCGCCGCTCGGCAACAGAGATAGCAACTCACCAGATTCATATTGAGTTGCTCCATCAGCAGCTTTTTCGGACTGTCGCCGATCGGTGCGAAGGCAAACCCGCCGGCCACATGGATTGAGGCCCACAGGCCTGGCAGGCCTTCGTAGAGTTTCGCCACCGCCGCCTCGTCGGCCAGGTCATCGACTTTCGTGAGCGCCAGCCGCGTCTTGTCCATCCCGGCAAAGCGCGCCGCTTCACTGTCATGACGATAGGGCAGATCACAGATGGCTCCCGCCTCGAGCAGCGCCGACACCACGGCGGTGCCCAGCGCGCCCGTCCCACCGGTAACGACGACACGGCGATTGCGATAATCCGGCATGATTTTCTCCAATCTCCTGCGGCGTTGCGAGTTTGCCAGCGCCCTGACGCGAAGTCACGGTGGTGGCGCGCGGCTTGCAGCCTGAGCCATCTGACATCGGCTGAAAACAGACCAGTCGGAACAACAGCCAGCCTGCAACAGCTTCACGAGCGGTTCACCCGGCCATTGCCCGAGACGGGCACACAGCCGGAGCAGATCATCGACGACCTGGCGCGCGATACCGAGGGGTGGCCTGATCGAAGGCGCGTGCTCGGCAACGTTTCGCCTTGAGATCGAAGCGCCTTAGGGCGTGCCCAGCCGCTCCAACAGACGCGGCACCGCGGCGCTGAGTTGGCGCAGCTCTTTCATATGGGCTGCTGACAAACCATTCAGTTTACGCCGCGCCTTCGGCGTCAAGGTGATATGGACCCGGCGGCGATCGGCCGGGTCGGATGTACGTACAATCAGGCCAAGGCGGGCCAGGCGATCGATCAATTCGACCGCACTGTGATGGCGGATCAGCAGGCGCTCGGCCACCTCCCGGACGCTGACCCGGTCGCGTCCCGGATATCCACGGATCGCCAGCAGCGCCTGGTGCTGCTGGGCCGTCAGACCGGCGGTCCGTGCCGCCCGCTCGCTGAAGGCAAGGAAGCCCCTCAGCGCAAAGCGGAATTCGGCGAGCGCCTGGTAATCCGCGTCACTGACCTCCGCCGGCCGCACCCTCTGTCTGCCCTTCATGACGCCTCGCCGGGATTTGCGCCAATCGTAACGCGTGACATTGTATCGCTCCACGATATATTGCCGGCGCTGGTGCCGGGTCGGCCCTGCGATTCCCTCATATGCGGTTGGAAACGATAACATGACATTGCGCCAAGAAAGCGGGCTGGAGCAGCGCGACACCACGCCGGCACCTCACATCGACAGTTTGCGGGGCGTTCCCCGGCTGGGCGACTTCACCACCGACCGGCGCATCCTGGTGCTCATTGCGATGGCTGTCGTCGTCGGCTGTTTGGGCGCGGCCTCTGCCTGGGTGCTCTCCCATCTCATCACCCTCGTGACCAACCTGGCCTATTACGGGCGCCTGGCTACGGCCGCTCTGCCGATCGCCGGAACACCGCTCGGCAGGTTCGCCGTCTTCGTGCCCGTCGCCGGCTGCCTGATCATCGGCCTGATGGCCCGGTTTGGCTCGGAGAAGATCCGCGGCCACGGCATACCGGAAGCCATCGAGGCGATCCTGATGGGCGGCAGCCGGATCTCGCTGCGGGTGGCGATCCTGAAGCCGCTTTCCTCGGCCATCTCCATCGGCACGGGCGGCCCGTTCGGCGCCGAAGGCCCGATCATCATGACCGGCGGCGCATTGGGCTCCCTCTTCGCCCAGCATTTCCATATGACAGCGGCCGAACGCAAGACGCTGCTGGTCGCGGGTGCCGCGGCCGGCATGACGGGCATCTTCGGAACGCCCATTGCCGCCGTGCTGCTGGCCGTTGAACTGCTGCTGTTCGAATGGAAGCCGCGCAGCTTCATTCCCGTGGCGGTGGCGTCGGTGGTGTCAGCCGCGATCCGGCCGCTGCTGTTCGCGCCGGCGCCGATCTTTCCCTTTTCCGCCAGCCTCTCAATCGTCTGGTGGACACTACCCGCCTGCGCGCTGCTGGGTGTGGCGGCGGGTCTGGCATCAGGTCTTCTGACGGCGCTGGTCTATGGCACCGAAGACCTGTTTGAGCGCCTGCCCATTCACTGGATGTGGTGGCCAATGCTCGGCGGTCTTGTCGTGGGCCTGGGCGGCCTCATCGAGCCGGCCGCCCTCGGTGTGGGCTATGACAACATCACCGCCCTGTTGCAGGGCGACATGGTGCTGCGCGCCATCCTGATGCTGCTGGTCGTCAAGGGCGTGATCTGGGCCGTCGCGCTCGGGTCCGGCACCTCGGGTGGCGTATTGGCGCCGCTGCTGATCATCGGCGGCGCGCTCGGCGCCTTACTGGGGCGCCTCTTGCCCGGCAATGAGAACGGCTTTTGGGCCCTGGTGTGCATGGCGGCCATGATGGGCGGCACCATGCGCTCGCCACTTACTGCGACCCTCTTCGCCGTCGAGCTGACCGGCAACTTCCAGGTCCTGTTGCCGGTTCTTGTGGCCTGTCTTGCTGCCCATACCCTGACCGTGCTTCTGCTCCGGCGATCCATCCTGACGGAGAAAATTGCCCGCCGCGGCCATCACGTCGTTCGCGAATACAGCATCGACCCCTTTGAACTCGCACGTGTCGGCGACGTCATGATCAAGGACGTCGATACGCTGGCAGCCTCGATGCCCATCGACGAGGCGGTAGAGTTCTTCACCACGTCGGGGCCGCGTCACAAAATCTATCCCGTTGTGGATGCCACGGGCCGGGTCATCGGCATGTGCGGCCGGGCCGATGTGCTGCGCTGGACGATGGAGGGCCGCCACAAGGACACCAGTCTCTCCGATATTATGTCGCCGGAGACACTCGTGGCCGGTTATGTCGACGAGATGGTCGGCCACCTCGCCGACCGCATGGCGGCCGCCGATCTGGGCCGTATTCCCATCGTCAGCCGTCCGGAAGGCCGTCTGCTGGGTATCGTCGCCCGCAAGGATCTGTTGAAAGTCCGCGCCAACGCCCGCTCCCAGGAGCGCGAGCGAGCGCGATACCGGGCTCGTCCGACCCGGGCGTAAACCCCCGCAACCCCAGGCGGTCCAGCGCGTTTTGATACCGGTGCCATGAACCGGCGCCGTCCCAGTTGCGCCTTCAAATGTATCGGAATACGATACATTAATAAAAATCAATGAATCCTTATGGGAGAGAACCGCCATGAGCATTCTGGATCGCGACCGAACCGTCGCTGAGCCCGGCTACAGCCGCTGGCTCGTGCCGCCGGCGGCCCTATGCGTGCATCTCTGCATCGGCCAGGCCTATGCGTTCAGCGTTTTCAACCTGCCGATGAGCAAGCTGATCGGCATCACCCAATCCGCGCCCGATGACTGGAAGCTGACCGACCTCGGCTGGATCTTCAGTATCGCCATCGTCTTCCTCGGCCTGTCGGCGGCTTTTGGCGGCCGCTGGCTCGATCGCGTGGGGCCACGCAAGGCCATGTTCACCGCCGCCCTCTGCTTTGCCGGCGGTTTTTTCATCTCCGCACTTGGCGTGCAGATGCATGCTTTGTGGATCATCTATCTGGGCTACGGCGTGATCGGCGGCTGCGGGCTCGGCCTCGGCTACATCTCGCCAGTGAAGACGCTCATCACCTGGTTCCCCGACCGTCCGGGCATGGCGACCGGCATGGCCATCATGGGCTTCGGCGGCGGCGCCTTCATCGCTTCGCCGCTGTCCGTCTGGCTGATGGCCAGGTTTTCCACGCCAACTCATATCGGCGTAGCTGAGACATTCCTCGTGCTGGGCATTATCTATCTCGTTTTCATGATGATCGGTGCTGCCATCGTACGGGTACCACCCAAGGGTTGGGCACCGGCCGGCTATGTGGCGCCAGCCACCGCCCAGAAACTGATCACCACCGAGAACGTCCATGTCGACCAGGCACTGAAGACACCGCAGTTCTATCTGCTGTGGTGGATGCTCTGCCTGAACGTCACTGCCGGCATCGGTGTGCTCGGCCAGGCATCCGCGATGAGTCAGGAGATGTTCCAGGGGCGTATCACCCCCGTGGCCGCCGCCGGCTTCGTCGGCCTGCTCAGCCTTGCCAACATGGCGGGTCGCTTCATCTGGGCGTCGACTTCGGACTACATCGGCCGGCGCAACACCTACATGGCGTTCTTCCTGCTGGGCCTCATTCTCTATGCCGTGGTGCCGACCACGGCCCAGATGGGCAGCGTCGTCCTGTTTGTGCTGTGCTACGCCGTGATTCTCAGCATGTATGGCGGCGGCTTCGCCACGATCCCGGCTTATCTCAAGGATGTGTTCGGCACGCGCTTTGTCGGCGCCATCCATGGCCGGCTGCTGACCGCCTGGTCGGCGGCGGGGGTGCTGGGTCCGGTGCTCGTGAACTACATCCGCCAGTACCAGATCGACCACGGCGTATCGAAGGCGGACTCGTATACGCTCACCATGTACATCATGGCGGGACTGCTGTTCATCGGATTCCTGTGCAACCTGATGATGCGTGCCGTGGGCGAGCATCACCACATGTCGGCGGTGCAGGCCGAAGCGGAAGCAGAGGCCTAAGGAGGAAATCATGGCAAACGAAACCGCGGCTGCAAACAACCCGGTCAAGCTCGTCCTTGCCTGGCTGCTTGTTGGCATTCCCCTGCTCTGGGGTGTCATCAAGACCATTCAGAATGCGCTGACCCTGTTCCAGTAGCGCCTCGCCAGTCCCGGCCCCGCGCGGTACAGTTCCCGCGGGGCCATGACGTGAACAGCGCGCGGCCCCGGACCAGTACCGGGGGGCTATTCGATGCCAAAACGTCACGGGCCGAGGGTGGCCGCCTTATGCGCCGCCGCCGCAATTTTTCTTGCGACAGCTCTACCGGTCCTCGCGCAAAGCGCCCCCGACTGGATCACCCATCTGCCGCGCGAATCCATCCATGTAAAAGCCTGGCCGGGCGGCAAGAAGGTTGCGGTCTGCTTCGTCCTCTATGTCGAGGTTTGGGGTTTCGGCCATGGGCCGAACTTCCGTCCGGATACAGCGAGCCGCAATCCCGACGTCGTCGACGAGGCGTTTCGCGAATACGCCATCAATTGGGGCGTTCCCCGGGTCGGTGCGGTGTTCCGCGAGCAGGGTCTGCCCCTCAGCATCGCACTTAACGCCCAGTTCCCCGGCCAGCGGCCCGATGTGTGGAAGCGCTTTCGCGCTGAATTGCCCAAGGCCCCCATCATCGCCCACGGCCTGAACAATTCGACCGATCTGCTGCCGCTCGCCCAAGGGCCTGCGGCACAGGAGGCCTACATCAAGCAAACGCTCGACCTTATCGAAAAGGATACGGGGGTGCGCTCCCATGGCTGGTCGAGCCCCAGCGTCTATCCCAACGCCGATACGTTTCCAGCCACCGCCTCCCAGGGCATTACCTACACCCTCGACACCATGGATTCCGACATTCTCTCACGGCTCGATACCAGGTCGGGGCCGCTGGTGCTGATCCCCTATCCCGTGGTCACGGTCGATATGGGTCAGTATCTGGAACGCGCCAAGGAACCGGCCGATATGGGCCGGCTATGGCTCGACTACATCGGCGAATTGGCGCGCGAGGCAGCCGCCGATCCCGATCGCGAGGCGACCGTCGTGGCGATCGGCATGCATCCCTTCGTCTTCGGCACGCCCAATGGTGCTGCCGAACTTCGCCGCGTGCTCGAGACGCTGAAGTCCGAAAAACTGGTCTGGGTCAGCGATGTTGAAGCGGTGCTGACGGCTGCAGGCGTCAAGCCCTAGGATGGCCCATGAAGCTCGTCGTATTCCTCCTGGCTTTCATGTTCGCAGCAACCGCATCTGCCGATGACGCACCGCTGCGCAGCTGGACCTTCGGCGAGGACGTCGCGAGCATCGAAAAGTTCTCCGGCGGCGAAGGATTCGACCAGGATCTGCTGACCATCCGCCGCAGCGGCCTGTTGGTTCATGCCGAGGTCGCCCCGCACATCGACTTCATCACCTCCGACCAGGGCGCTGCCGATGCACCCAAACTGGTGCCAATTACCTCGGCTACAGCCAAGGATCTGGTGATCGAGACCTTTTCCGGCGGAGCCCATTGCTGCTTCTCCATCGAGATCGCAACCCTGGGCGATTCGGTTCGGGTCTCGGCACCACAAGACACCCGCGACGCCGGCGCGGCCCTGTTCCAGCTGCCGGGCAGCGCGCTGTTCGGCTTGCGCAGCGCCGACATGTCCTTTGCCTATCGCTGGACCTCGTTTGCCGATTCGCCGGCGCCAGAACTGCTGCTGCGCTATGACCTCGACAAGGGTTTCACCCTCGCCGACGACCTGATGAAAAAGCCGGCACCCTCGGCTGAGAAGTTCAAGCAAATGACCGACGCGATGCGCGCCGATCCTGGCTGGAAGAACGGCTCACCGCCACGTGACTATTACCAGGCGATCCTCGATCTTGCATACAGCGGCAATCTGAAGACGGCGCAGAGCTACGCAATCAAGGCATGGCCCGCTGGGGTGAAAGGCCGGCAGGACTTCATCGACGATCTGAACCAATGTGCGCTGCCGTCGAGTCCCTGGTGGCCAAGCGTCGCCGCGATGAATGGCGTCAAGGCATACGACGCGGCAAAGGACTGCAATAACTAATCTTCACCGGCTGCATTACGCCTTCTGGGATGGCTTGTCCGGCTTCGCCTTCAGCGCATCTTCCACGCGACACGCCTCGTCGATGACGAGGGTGTAGAGCGCACGAATAAAGTCGGCGCTGAGGCCATGGGAGCGGCCGACGCTGGCACAGCGCTCGCGAACTTCCTCGACGCGCTCGGGAATGACGGAGGGTATGCCGCGCGGCTTTTTGTAGGCCGCGACCTCGCGGACCACGGCAAACCGGTCGCCGAGCAAGGCAAGCAGGCGATCGTCGATGCTGTCGATCCGACGGCGAAATTCCACAAGCTCGGACATCCACGCGCGCTCCCATTCGTTCACGGCGTTGTATACCGTCGCCCCATACGGGAGCGAAGAACGAATCTGGGGGTAGCGAAGCTACGGCAGGGCGATCACGCCTGGGTTGGGTGGAAGACCAGCGCCAGCCCGTTCATGCAATAGCGCAGGCCCGTGGGCTGCGGGCCGTCGTCGAAGAGATGGCCCAGATGGCCGCCGCAGCGCATGCAATGCACCTCGATGCGTTGCATGAACAGGCTGTTGTCGACCTCCGTCTTCACCGCGCCATCCAGCGGCTTATAGAAACTGGGCCAACCGGTGCCACTCTCGAACTTCGTGTCGGATGAGAACAGCGCCAGGTCACAGCCGGCGCAGGCGAAGACCCCCTTGCGATGTTCGTTCAGCAGCGGGCTGCTGCCAGCGGGCTCGGTGGCAGCCTGGCGCAGCACGGCGTACTGGTCAGGAGTCAGCAGCTTCTGCCATTCGGCATCGGTATGGGTCACGGCATAGGTATCGGCCACGGCCGGCTTGCTGCGCGTGGCGAGGCGCCCCGCCACCGCCAGCCCGAGGATGCTCACCGCACCCAGCAACGCTACCCGTCTTGTCATTCTCATCTCTTCCTCCTTGCGTCAGGAAGGCCTTTGTCCTGCCAAAGGTTTGGCGCCTGCCGCTCCTTCTTGCCAATCAAGATAGCGTTATCGCTCAGCGATTGAAGCGTCACTCCTGTGCGACAATATCTACAGCCGGGCGGGAACTCCCGGCTTCTGCTCAAGATAATTTGAAAACCCGTGGTTTGCCCCCAGTATAGAGAACCGGTAGACCTTGCCCATCTTATGCAGAGGCGCGCTTTGCGCCGGACCAAGGAGACTCCCATGAAACCCGTCATCCATCGACGAAAATCCAACCGTTGGCTCTGGGCCCCGATTGTCATGGTCGCCGTGGGGCTTATCGCCTGGCACAGCAGCTTCGCCCAGGAGGCGCCGGTGAAAATTCCCGCGCCGGCGAAGGACGTGCCTCTCGCAGCGCAAAGCGGCGAAGCGACGGCCGTGGTGGCCGGCGGCTGCTTCTGGGGCATGCAGGGCGTGTTCGAACATGTGAAGGGCGTGAAGCAGGTGCTCTCCGGCTATTCCGGCGGCACCGTCGCCAATCCCGGCTATGAGCAGGTGAGTTCCGGCACCACCGGTCATGCGGAATCGATCCAGATCAAATACGACCCCAGCCAGGTGACCTACGGCACGCTGCTGCAGGTGTATTTCTCGGTCGCCCACAATCCGACCGAGCTCAATTACCAAGGCCCCGATCAGGGCACTCAGTATCGCTCGGCGATCTTCTATTCGACCGACGAGCAGAAGCAGGTGGCCCAGGCCTACATCGCCCAGCTCGACGCGGCCGGTGCCTATCCGGCGAAGATCGTGACCGAGACGACGGCATTCACCGCCTTCTATCCGGCGGAGGATTACCATCAGGACTACCTGATCCATCATCCGGACTCGATGTACATCGCCTTCAACGACCTGCCGAAGGTCGACAATCTCAAGACGATGTTTCCCCAGCTCTACATGGACAAGCCGGTTATGGTGAGCAGCAACTAGAAGGCTGCGCCTCAAAATAGAAAGGCCCGGGCGCCAGCGCCCGGGCCTTTCGCATTTCCGGGTAGTTAGTCCGCGGCAGTGCCGTAACCGACGATCGCCTTCACCTCGAGGAACTCTGCCAGCGCCCACTCGGCATATTCGCGGCCGTTGCCGGACTGCTTGTAGCCGCCGAACGGGGCATAGCCATCCCAGGCGGGATAGTTCAGCTTCACCTGGCCGGCGCGAAGCTGGCTTGCGATTTTGCGGGCATGATTGATGTCCTTGGATTGGACGTAAGCGGCCAGGCCGTAAACCGTGTCATTGGCCATATCGACCGCCTGCTCTTCGCTGTCATATCGCATGATCGCCAGTACGGGACCGAAGATCTCTTCCTTGGCGATGCGCATTTCCGGCGTGACATTGCCGAAGACGGTGGGGCGGACGTAGTAGCCGCGGTTCAGCCCTTCCGGCCGGCCGGTGCCACCCGTAACCAGCGTTGCACCCTCATCGATACCCGCCTGGATCAGGTTCTGGATCTTGTTGAACTGGATCTCGCTAACGACCGGACCCAGTACCGTCTCCTTCACCTTGGGATCGCCAACCTTGTGCTTTTCTGCGGCCTTCTTCGCGATGTCGAGCGCGTGGTCATGCAGATCGCTCGGCACCAGCATGCGGGTGGGCGCGTTGCAGGATTGCCCGCTGTTGCCGAAGCAGCCTTCCACGCCCTTGGTCACCGCCACGTCGAAATCGGCGTCACGCAGGATGATGTTTGGCGATTTGCCGCCCAACTCCTGGGCCACGCGCTTCACCGTGTCGGCCGCCGTCTTGGCGACGATGATGCCGGCGCGGGTCGAACCGGTGAACGAGACCATGTCGACGCCGGGATGGCCGGCGATCACCTGACCAACCGAAGGTCCATCGCCGTTGATCATGTTGTAGACGCCCTTCGGCACACCTGCTTCATGCATCACCTCGCTGAAGACCAGGCCGCTCATCGGCGCGATCTCGCTGGGCTTCAGCACCATGGTGCAGCCCGCGGCCAAGGCCGGAGCGACCTTGCAGACAATCTGGTTCAGGGGCCAGTTCCACGGCGTGATCAGGCCAACAACACCGATCGGCTCACGCACCACACGCGTGCCCTCGCGTTGCGTGGTGAATTCGAACGCCTCCAGCGTCTTGATGGTGCTTTCTAGGTGCGCGGCGCCGACACCTGCCTGGGAGTTGAGGGCGAGCTTCATCGGCGCCCCCATCTCGTTGGAGACGGCTTCGGCAATGTCGTTGATGCGGGCCTTGTAGACCTCGAGGATCCGGCGCAGGAGCTTCAAGCGTTCTTCGCGGCTGGTGCTCGAGAAAGCCGGAAAAGCCGCTCTCGCTGCCGCCACGGCACGGTCCACATCGGCGGCGGAGCCAACGGAAATGGTGGCAAAAGCCTCTTCCGTCGCCGGGTTGATGACGTTCAGGGTCTTGGGCGACACCGGCTCGACCCAGGCACCGTTAATGTAGAATTCCAAGGCGTTGGACATGGTTTAGGCCCTTCTTGCCGCAGGAAATGAAAGGGGGATTTTGATTCGGGCGGGACTATGGCGCAGGGGGGCGCTATTCCCAAATGATTATTTCGCAGAGCTAATCGCTAATGCTGCCGGCCCGCGAGCGCCAGGTCGATATGCAGGGCATCTTCCAGATCGCTGGCATTGCCCTGCTCGTCATGGAAGCCGCCCGATTGCCGCCGCCACAGCCGCGCATAGGCGCCGTTAGCCTCCAGAAGATCTGCGTGGCTTCCCTGCTCGACGATGCGGCCCTGGTCGAGAACCACCAGCCTGTCCATCCGCGCGATAGTGGAAAGACGGTGGGCAATGGCGATCACCGTGCGGCCCTTCATTAGCCCGTCGAGCTGTTCCTGGATGGCCGCCTCCACCTCAGAATCGAGCGCCGATGTCGCCTCGTCCAGCACCAGGATCGGCGCGTTCTTCAGGATCACCCGGGCAATGGCGATGCGCTGGCGCTGGCCGCCGGAGAGCTTCACGCCGCGCTCGCCGACATGCGCCTCGAAGCCGCGCCGGCCCTGCCAATCCTCCAGGGTCTCGATGAAGTCGATGGCATGGGCAAGCTCGGCCGCTTCGACCACTTCTCTCTCGCTCGCGGTCGGCCGTCCGTACCGGACGTTGTCGCGGATCGAGCGGTGCAGCAGCGATGTATCCTGGGTCACCATGGCGATATGGGCGCGCAGAGTGTCCTGGGTCACGCCTGCAATGTCCTGGCCGTCGATCAGGATGCGGCCCGCCTCGAGGTCAAAGAAGCGCAGCAGGACATTCACCAGCGTCGATTTGCCAGAGCCCGATTGGCCGACAAGACCGACGCGCTCGCCCGGCGCGATGGAGAGATCGATATGCTGGAGCACCCCCCGCGCCGTGCCATAGCCAAAGCGAACGTCCTCGAAGCGTATGGCGCCGCGCGTCACTTTCAGCTCCACCGCGTCGGGCCGGTCGCGCATCTGGCGCGGCACGGCAATCGAGCGCATACCGTCCTGGACGACGCCGACGTTTTCAAAGATCGCCGTGACGTTCTGGGCCACCCAGCCCGCGATGTTGGCGATCTGCCAGGTCAGTGGGAGGGCCATGGCGACGATGCCGACCGCGATATACCCGGTGTTCCAGAGCCAAATCGCGACAGCACCGGTGCCCACCACCATCATCGCGTTGAGACAGGTCAGCGTCAGGCTGAACATGGTGATCAGGCGAAGCTGGCGCCGGAACGTGTCGGTATGCTCGTCAACAGCATAACGGACGAATGCGTCCTCATCGCGCGGCCGGGCGAAGAGTTTAACCGTCAGGATATTGGTGTAGCTGTCGACGATGCGCCCGGTGAGTGCCGAGCGCACCTCCGACATCTCCCGCGAGCGGTCGCGCAGGCGCGGCACAAAATAACGCAGGAAGACAGCATAGCCGCAGAACCAGCAGACAACCGGAATGGCCAAGCGCAGATCGTTGCGCCCCATGAGGATGATGGCGCTGCCGCCATAGACCAGGATGTACCAGACCGCATTGGTGCCGGCGACCACGCTTTCGCGCAACGCCGGTCCGGTCTGCATGATGCGATTGGCGATGCGGCCGGCAAAGTCGTTCTGGAAAAAGGCCCAGCTCTGTCGCACCACATGCCAGTGGCTCTGCCAGCGGATGAGATTGGTTACGTTGGCTGCGATCGCCTGGTTGGTGATCAACGCCTGCAGCAGCATGGCCGAAGGCCGCAGGAGCAGCAGCACCGCCGCCATCCCCGCCAGCATCGGCCAGGAATTCTGCAGAAGCGTGCCCGGCGAATGGCTCGAGACCAGGCTCACCACCTGGCCGATGAAGACCGGAATGCTGGCATCCAGCAGCGCCACGATGAACCCGGCGACGAACAGGGCGGCCACCAGGGGACCTGCTTGCCGGGCGTAATGCCAATAAAAGGCGCCAAGCCCCGAAGGCGGCGGTGCCTCCCCCGTGCGCGCCGTCGGCTCCAGCAGATGTTCAAAGAAATGAAAGAGGCGCATCGACGGCGCTGATCCTGGACGCAAGAATGACGGAAGTTTCGATCCTAACGCGATTCGTTGCCGAGGGGTTGCCGCTGATTCGCCGGGCTGCTGCAGCCTCCTCTTGGCCAATTATTTCAAGGCGCTGCGCCGGCGCGCGACTATATCAAGCAGGTAGCCGCGACCGACGTCTCTCACGGCTCCTTCATGCCATGACGCACTGCCCAGTCGAAGGGATAGAGCGCGTAGAAATAGGCGCAGCGCCGGCCGGTCATGTCGTAATCCAGCGTGGTGCCCTCGGGCAGCCAGATGATATCGCCCTCATGGCATTCGAACTCTCCCTGCTCGGTGCGCACGATCATGCTGCCTTCGTGGATAAAAAGGATTTCATCGTAGAGGGTCGTCCAATGGACCTTCAGATTTTCGCCGATCTCCAACCCACCGCCCATATGCCGGCTGTTGCTGGCATTGATGACGCGGGCGATCCTGGTATCGCCGCCATCGGTGTGGCAGGGAAGGAAGGGCAGTTCCTTGCGCTTGAAGTGCAATGCCTTTGGCATGGGTGTCTCCTTCTTCTGGAATCTCAGGCGCCGGGCCGCGAGGTGGTGATACCGCCCGGCGCGAGCGCGGCAAGCTGTCGGGTCAGCAAATCAGGATCTCGGTCGGAATAGGCCAGGCGGTCCTTGCGGGCGACGGCGGCGCGCACTAAGTGGGCGCCGATATAACGGAAAGGCTCCCGCGGCAACCAGCGCTCCGGCGGGCGCACGAGGCCGCAGCCGGACCACTCATCCTTCTGATCCAGGACCAGCGAGGCCAGGATGCGGCCGGCAATCGGCGTAGTCGCCACGCCATTGCCGGAAAACCCGTAGCCATAGAAGACCGCTGGCGCGCCGGGCAGTGGCCCGAACAGCGGCAAGCCGCTGCGCGTGCGGTCGATCGGGCCATACCAACTATCGATGAATGGCAGCTCGGCCAAAGCCGGATGGCCGCGTCGAACGCTGTCACGGATCACATCTTCGCGGAACGAGCGGCCCTCGAAGCGATTGCCGCCCAGGCCGCCGAAGCCGATCACCCCGCCGGTGATGCCAGGCGTGAACCGGTGATTTATGGTGGTACGAAAACCGGTGACGAAAAGCTGGGAATCGTTCATCAGCGGTCGCGCCTTGTAGCCGGTGCGCTCCAGCAATTCCGGCGCAGGCGCGGTCATCGCATCGTCGCTGGCGATGACAAGGATAGCGCTGCGCAGTTCGGGAATGCGCGTCGACCAGGCATTCATCGTTAGCACGACGCGGTTGGCCTTCATCGATCCCGCCGCCGTATGTACGTACGGCGTGGCACGATCGAGGCGCGTCATCGGCGAATTCTCATAGACGCGCACGCCGTGCTGCAGCACCACGCGACGAATGCCACGCACGAGCTTGCCGGGATGCACCGTTGCCGCCGAAGAATCGTAAATGCCGGCGAGGAAGGAGCGGCTGCCGGTCATGGCGGCAATCTCTTCGCCGCTTATGCCGCGGAATGGGTTGATTTCATGCGGGTCGAGCGCCGCCATGATGTCGTTCCAGGAGCCCACCTGGCGCGCGCAGGTGGCGCCCCAGATCCAGCCGTCGCGGCGGAACTCGGCATCGATGCGATGCATCTGGCAGAAGGTCGCAATCTCGTCGGCCGATCGGCCGAAGGCATTCCCCAGCGCAATGGCCCCGGCCGTGCCGCAGAAAGCTTGCAGGGCACGAAACTTGGCCCATTGCGAGAGGACCATGCCGGAGTTGCGCCCGCTGGGACCGCCGCCGCAGATATCGGCCTCGACGATGGCGACATCCAGCGAGGGTTGGCGGCGTTTCAATTCGAGGGCGGTCCACATTCCGGCGAACCCGCCGCCGACGATGCAAACATCCGCAACCTGGCTTCCCTGCAGCGGCGCGCAATCCTCTTCATCACGCGAGATCGCTTCGCGCAGCCAGATGCAGCGCCCCTCGACTCGCGTCTTCATCGGATCAGCCGGCGGCCCCCAACGCGGCGCCGCGGGCCCGGATGGCGTCGTCCAGCGGTGCCGCCGCCCGCTTCTTCAGATCGAACAGCACCGTCACCTGTTCGCTGGTGGAATGGAGCAGGTCGGTTTCGACATTCCTTAATTCATGCAGGAACTCGACTGACTTGTTGCCGAGCCTTTTGAGGGTCGTTCGCACGACGAGCAGGGAACCGGCGGGCACTTCGTGCTTGTACTCGATCAGCTGGCGAACATCGGCCCAGCCCAACCCCTGCTGCTTAAGCTCGCCGTAGGGCCCCAACATGGAAAGCAGATGATATGTCGCGCCGTCGTAGAGCGCGGCATAAAACTGCGTGTTCATATGTCCCATGGAATCGCATTGCCAGGGATAGGCAACGCCGCGATAGGTTTCGATCGCCTCTGCCATGGTCAGAAAGCGACCTTGTCGCCGCCCTTCAGCTTCAGCATGGCGCGGGCTTCATCCGGCGTCGCCACGTCGAGCGAAAGCTCGGTCAGGATATTGCGGATCTTGGTCACCTGCTCGGCATTGCTCTTCGCCAGCCGCCCGGGGCCAAGATAGATGCTGTCTTCCAGGCCGACCCGGACATTGCCGCCCATCGTGGCACCGATAGTGGCGAGCGAGATCTGGTGGCGCCCCGCCGCCAGGATCGACCACTGGTAATCGCCGCCGAACAGACGATCGGCGGTCCGCCGCATATGCAGCAGATCCTCCGGGTGCGGGCCGATGCCGCCCAGCACGCCGAAGATGGTCTGCACGAAGATCGGCGGCTCCAGCAGCTTGCGGTCGAGGAAATGCGCCAGCGTATAAAGATGACCTACGTCATAGCATTCGCATTCGAAGCGGGTGCCGCAGCCATGGCCCAGCTCGCGGATGAAGCGTTCGATCTGGGCGAACGTGTTGCTGACGATCAGGTCCTTGGTCTTTTCGACATAGGCCTTTTCCCACTCATGCTGCCACTTCTCGATCTTTTCGGTAACGTGGAAAATGCCGAAATTCATCGAGCCCATGTTGAGTGAGCAGAGCTCCGGCTTGGCGCGCAAGGGAGCGGCCAGGCGATCTTCCATGGTCATGCCGAGCGAACCGCCGGTGGTGATGTTGATCACGGCATCGCAACCCTGCTTGATGCGGGGCAGAAACTGCATGAACACGTCAGGATTCGGTGTCGGCCGCCCGTCCTTCGGGTCGCGGGCATGGAGATGGATGACGGAAGCACCGGCTTCCGCCGCGGCAACCGACTCCTGGGCGATCTGGTCGGGGGTGATCGGCAGATAAGGTGTCATGGTCGGCGTATGAACCGAGCCTGTGACGGCGCAGGTGATGATCACCTTGCGTGCGGATTTGGACTCCCGAACGGCGGTCTGCGTGGACATTAAGGCCCCCCTGCGATGAGCCAGCCTGGACGGCTGGCCCCGGATTGTAAGAAACGTCGCCCTGAGACTATAGAGCGCGTCTCAGCCATGCGTCGATGGCGCGGTCTTCAGGCGCGGCCGAAGCGCCTTTGCGCATCGATGGCGAGCCCCATACCGACGCTACCGAAACGGTCGCCGTCCACGGGCCGCGCATTCGGCAGATGATCCAGGATGCGCTGGCGAACGGCAGGAATGCCCGTCGAGCCACCCGTCAGGAAGATCGATTGAATCCGCTGCGGCGCCACAGCCGCCGCTTCGCAGCAGCGGTCGATGGCATGAATGATGCGGTTCGTATCCTGCTGCACCGCATGGGCGAGATCGGCGCGGGTCGCAACGATTTCCACCGCGGATTGCAATGGTAGCGAAAAATGCACCTGTTCAGCACTGGAAAGTGCGATTTTCGCTGCCTCGACCTCGGCTGCAATCTGGTGACCCTTTCGTTTTGTTAGCACCTGCAGCAGGAGTTGAACTAACTCCGGCCTGTCGGCAGTCATGATGGCACCGCGCAGATAGGCGATGTTGTCGGAGGTGTAGAGGAAGGGAATCTTGTGCCAGGTGGCGAGGTCATGAAACAGATGCGCCGGCACGCGCAGCCGCTTGGCCCCCAGCCGCACGTGGTAACCCAGATGAGGCATGACGCGCTCGATGCTGAGGCGTCGGTCAAAGTCCGTGCCGCCGACATGCACGCCGCTGCGGCCCAGGATATCTTCCATGCGATCGGTCTTGCGCGCGCGTTCCGGCGATAGTCGCGCCACGACGAAGTCCGATGTGCCACCGCCAAGATCGACGACGAGGGACAATTCCTCGCGGTTCAGCGAGCGCTCATAGGTGAGGGCGGCGGCGATGGGCTCCAGCTGGGTTTCGACGTGGCGGAAGCCCTGCGATCGGGCGATGGCGACGAGGTCGCTTTCCGCCTGGCGGTCGGCGGCATCGTCATCATCGACGAAGCGCACAGGCCGGCCCAGCACGACATGCTCCAGCTTTGCCTTCCCGCCTTCTGCCTCAAGCGAGGCAAGCGCAATGCCGCGAAGATGGCGCAGGAACATGCCGATGATGTTGCGCATCTCCACGCGCTTGCGCTGGACGAGCGTGGTCTCGTCGATCAGCGAGGTGCCCAGGACGCTTTTGAGGCTGCGCAGCAGGCGGCCATCGAAGCCCTCGGCATAGGCGCGAATGGCTTCGCGACCGAAGCGGACCTTATGCTCCTCGAAATCGAAAAACACGGCGCTTGGCAAGGTCGGCGCATCACCCTCGAGCGGACAAAGGCGAGCCTGCCCGTTGCGGTAGAAGGCGAGCGTCGAATTGGACGTGCCGAAATCCAGCCCGCAAAACTCGTCAGCCATGAACGCGCCGTCCGATTATGTGTGGACGCCCGGCTCAGCCGATCCGATGCAGGGCGAGCTGGGCTATACCGGCCAGGAACAGAACCGGCAAGGGGTTGAGTTTGGGCAGGGCGAGTTCGGCCAGATATTTAGTTCTGTGGCAATCAGCGCCAAGTCCTGTGCGGACTGTTTCAATGTCGTGCCCCGTCGCGCTACAATTTCATGCCGGCTCGGGGGACGAAGGAGCATTGCGATGAGAATCGTGATCGCGATCCTGTTGGCACTGCTGGGTGCGGCCCATCCGGCCGAAGCCCAGGACGATCCGCTCGTCGGCCAGCTTCTCATTGCTTCGCCCCAGGTCACCGAAGCGGTGTTCAGTCACACCGTCATCCTGGTCGTCCAGCATACCGATCAAGGCGCGCTCGGCATCGTCATCAACCAGCCTTTCGAGGAAAAGACGATCGCGAGCCTGCTCGACGCCTTCGGCAAATCCGATGACAGCGTCCAGGGTAAAGTACAGGTCTTCGCCGGTGGACCCATGGAGCCCGGCGTCGGTTTTATCGTTCACAGCATCGACTATCACCGCGCCGAGACCCAGCCGATCGATTCAAAGATCGCGCTGACGGCAAGCGTCGAGGTGCTGCGCGACATGGGTCACGGCAAGGGACCGAAGAAGAGCCTGTTGGCCTTCGGCTACGCCGGCTGGGGGCCGGGCCAGCTCGAGGTCGAACTCGCTCGCCATGACTGGCTGAGGATCCCAGAGGATCCGGACCTGATCTTCGACGACGACAGAAAAAAGGTCTGGGACGACGCCATGGCGCGCATGGGCCAGCCGCTTTAGCGCTTGTCCATCAGGCGTTCGAACAGCATCAGCAGCGGCAGGATCAGAAGAAAGCAGAGCGCACCGAAAAGCACCGAAGCCGTGGTGCCGCCGGTCTGGTCGCGCAGAAATCCGGCAATTGCCGGGCCTATGGCGCTGAGGAAGTAGTGGATGGTGTAGAAGAGGCCGAGTCCGGAAGACCGGTTCTTCAGGCTCAGCGCGCGTGCCGGCAACGCCATGATCGGGCCGGCCGGCGGACCCATCACCAAACCCAACGCCGCACACAGAACAATGGGCCAGGCGCCTGAGGGCAGCAGAGCAAAGATCCAGCCACTCAGGAAACTGAACACGCAGATCACTGCATTGGCGCGGCCGATGCGATGGACAAGAAAACCGCCGAGCGGCACCGAGACCATGCAGATCCAGAGTGCGGTGCTGGCCCACGACGCCGCCTCTGCGTGCAGGGCACCGTGTTCAACCAGCAGCAGCGGAGCGAAGCTGAAGAAGACCAGCAGCGCAATGTTGTAGGTACCCCAGATGCAGCCGGAAACGAGTGCCGGAAGGCTTTCCTGCAGCGGAGGCAGAACGAGGCCTGCTGTTTCGCCCGATTTGCGCACGCCTTTCGCTTTCCGGCGCCCGCCGGGAGCGTGATAGAGGAGCGCTACCAGCAGCATGGCGAAGGCACAAAAGCCCGCGGAGGAAAACATGACCATGGGCCAGCCCCAGGCTCTGGCAATGATGCCGTGAATGACCAGGCTGCAGCCGATGGAGAACGGCCAGCTCGCCAGCAGGATACCCATGGCGAGTGCCAGGCCACGCTCGGCGAACCAGTCGGTCACCATCTTGGTCAGGATCATGTTGAGCATGGCATTGCCGGCGCCGCTACATAGGCGTCCGGTGAACGCCAGCGCATAGCCATGGCTGAGGCCCACGATCACGCCGCCAAGCGCCATCAATCCCAGCGCCGTGGCGGCGAACCAGCGGTCGGCGACGTGACGGCCGATGATGCCGGCAGGCAACGAGACGATGGCGCCCGGCAGCATGTAGATGCCGATCAGCGTGCCGATCTCGGCATAATTGACATGCAGGCTTTTGACGAGGAAAGGCGCGACCGAGGCGATCGACTGGAACTGATAGCCGAGTGCCGCGCGCGCCAGAAACAGAATGGCGAGAATGATCCAGGAATAGAACATGGCCGAAGTGGCCGGCTTTTCAGGCCAGCGTCAAACCCCCATCGATAACCATGTCCTGTCCGGTCATCCAGCTGCTGGCGTCGCTCGCGAGATAGACGGCGAGCGAGCCGATATCTTCGGTGCGGCCGAGACGGCCGACGGGATGCTGCGCCTCGCGCCGTGCCATGGTGGCAGCCGGATCTTTCTCCCGTGCCATGATGCCTCGCGTCATCTCGGTCAAGATGAGGCTGGGGCTGATCGCATTCACCCTGACGCCCTTGTCGGCCAGATCGAGGGCCATGGACCGCGCCATGCCCACCACGCCATGTTTGCTGGTGATATAGGCAACCCGGTCCTTCATGGCCGCGGTAGCGACGACAGAGGCAAGAAGGATGATCGCAGACGGCGCCCCCTCGATCAGATGCGGCGCTGCAGCGCGGGCAGCAAGGAAGGGCGCACGCAAATTCGTGCGCTGCACATCGTCAAAATCGGCCGGGGTGCAAGTCAGGATCGAACCGATATGAGCCTTGCCGGCACTGACGATAAGAGTATCGATGCCGCCCATGAACTCGGCCGCCATGCGAGTTACGCGATCGACATCGGCCTCGGCTGCCGCATCGCCTTCCTGGAAAGCAACTTTACCTGAGGTCGACAGTTTTCCTTTTGCTTCCTCGAGCTTGTCGCGGCGGCGGCCGGAGATGAAAACGGCGGCGCCGTTTTCCAGAAAGGCATGGGCGCAGCCATAGCCGATACCTGTGCCACCGCCATAGATCAGCGCGCGCTTGCCTGCCAGCACCTTGCTCATGGTCCAGTCCCCGGTTATTTCCCGCGAAAGATGGCAGATCGCTTTTCAAAGAAAGCGGCAAGCCCCTCGGCGAAATCCGCCGTGGCGGAACAGACCGCAAAAGCTTCGAGCTCCGCCCTCAATTGCACCGCATATTCCTGGGTCGATGAATCGCGGAGCAGCCGCTTGATCCGGCTATAGGCCACCGTTGGCCCGGCTGCCAGACGCCTGGCCAGCGCCGCTGCTTCTTCCACCAGTTTTGCCGGCGGAACGACGCGCGTAATGAGTCCCATGGCAAGAGCCTGGGCGGCACCGACCGGCTCCGCCAGCAGCGCCAGTTCCATGGCGCGCCGCACACCTACCAGCCGCGGCAGGTTCCAGGTGGATCCGGCATCGAGAGACGTGCCGACCCGCGCATAAGCGAGGATAAATTTGGCATCTTCCGCCGCGATGACAAAATCCGCGGCAAGCGCGATGCTGGCGCCCGCACCCGCCGCAGCACCCTGTACGGCCGCAATCACCGGGATCGGCAGTTCATCGAGAATCAGGAGCGCGCTGTTCAGCGGTTCGAGGATCTCGCGAGTAAAGGCGGGACGGTCAGCGGCATCGCGAAACTGGGCCAGGTCGCCGCCTGCCATGAAGGATGTACCCTCGCCCCGCAGAATTACGGCGCGCGCGCCTTTGTCTGAGGCGAGACGCTCGCAGCAAGACAGGAATTGCCGGCCTGCTTCCAGATTGAAGGCGTTCAGCACCTGCGGCCGGTTGAAGCGGATTTCTGCGACTTCGCCATCCCTGTTCAGAAGAACCGAAGCGTTACTCGACACCGTCATGATCGGCTGATCGTCCCTGGTTGCATGTCTGCCCTCGCCTGGGGCACAAATTGCCCGGATTCGTGAATGAAAAACAGGTTCAACAGATGAAGCTCGGCCGCGATATCCTTTATCTTTCCAACAACGACATTCTCGCCTGCAATCTTGACCTGACGCAGGTCGATCGCGCGATCGAGGCGATGTTCGCCGCCAAGGCCGACGGCTCCGCCCGAATGAAGCCCAAGCTCGCACTGCATGCCGCGGAAGGCACGCTGTTTCTCGCCAGTCCGGGTGTTTTCGCCAGACCTGCCTATGCCGGTATCAAATGGGTGGGTGTCGCCGACAACGCCAAAAGCGGCCTGCCCCATATCAGCGGGGTCATTCTGCTCAGCGATGCCGAAACCGGATTGCCTCTTGCCATCATGGATGCAAGCTGGATCACCGGCGTGCGCACAGCGGCAACAACTGTCGCGGCGGCGAAGCGTCTGGCACGCAAAGACAGCCATTCCATCGGTTTCGTTGCCTGCGGCCTACAGGCGCGCGCTCACCTTGCGGCGCTCAGGCCGCATTTCCCGCTGCGCCAGGTAAAGGCCTATAGCCGCAATCTGGGGACGGCGCAAAAATTCGCCGACGAAGCGCGTCAACTGGGGCTAGCGGCGGACGCTGTTTCGGAACCCCGGGCCGCGGTTGAAAGCCTCGACATCGTGATCACATCGACACCGGTTGTGCCGCGCACGCCGTCGTTTCTCGACGCCGCCTGGCTTTCCCCCGGTTCGTTTGTCGGGAGCGTTGACCTGGGTGTGTCCTGGTTGAAGGAAAGCCTCGGCGCGCTCGACATCGCTGTCACGGACGATGCTGCGCAAGCGGGATCCGAACGGGTCAATTTTCCGCGACCCTATGATGGCGAGGTTGCCTCGCTTGTTGCGGGCACCCTGGCGGGCCGGACAAATGCGCGCGAGCGCACCGCGCTCGTTTTCGCCGGCCTCGGCCTCGCCGATGTGGCGTTGGGCGCAGCGGTCTATGACGAGGCACGCAAGAAGGGCATAGGGCGCGTTTTGCCGTTGTAACGGGCACTGGATGACCCGGTTTCGTTGATCATCCACGGGCAAGATGTAAAACTGAGCTGAATGAATGGGAGGCGGAAGATGGCCGGCGCCAGCACAAAATCGAAGCAGCGGCAGGGATCCTCGTTTGCCAAGGAAGCGGGTGAAATACTGGACCAGCTTGGTGTGGGGAAGTCCGAGCGGGCCGGCGGCACGCTCATATCGCGCTCACCCATAGACGGTTCCGAACTGGCCGGTGTCCGCGAAACGCCGGCGAAGGACGTTGATGGTGTGATCGCCAAGGCGCATGACGCCTTTCTCGCCTGGCGGGATGTGCCGGCGCCCAGGCGCGGCGATCTCGTCCGCCGTTTCGGCGACGAGCTGCGCACGCACAAGACGGCCCTGGCTCGGGTGATCACGCTGGAGACAGGAAAGATCACCAGCGAAGGCCTCGGCGAAGTGCAGGAGATGATCGACATCTGCGACTTTGCACTCGGGCTTTCCCGACAGCTCTACGGATCGACCATCGCGTCCGAGCGCCCCGGTCACGCCATGCGCGAAATGTGGCATCCGCTCGGCACTGTTGGCGTCATCACGGCGTTCAACTTCCCCGGTGCGGTATGGTCCTGGAATACCGCCATAGCGCTGGTCTGCGGCGACAGCGTGGTATGGAAACCATCGGAAAAAACGCCGCTGACTTCTCTTGGCGCGGCTGCCCTGCTGAAAAAGGCCAGCGCGGATATCCCGGAGGCACCCGCTGCCCTGCACCAGCTGATCCTGGGCGGGCATGAGGCCGCCACCGCCTTGATCGACGATCCGCGTATCTCGCTGATTTCGGCCACGGGTTCGACGCGTATGGGCAAGGCCGTGGCACCACGCCTGGCGCAACGCTTTGCCCGCGGGTTGTTCGAACTTGGCGGCAACAACGGGATGATCGTCAGCCCGACGGCGGATCTCGACATGGCGGTGCGCGCCGTCCTGTTCGCCGCGGTTGGCACCGCCGGTCAGCGCTGTACGACATTGCGCCGCCTGTTTGTTCACGACACGATCTATGATCGCTTGCTGCCCCGGTTGAAGCAGGCCTATCAGTCCGTGCCGATTGGGAGCCCTCTGGAAGCCAAGACTCTTGTTGGGCCGCTGATCGACAAGCGCGCCTTCGACACCATGCAGAAGAGCCTTGCCCAGGCGGTGAAGGATGGCGGCAAGGCGGTTGGTGGCGCCAGGGTCATGGGTGAAGAACTTCCTGACGCCTACTACGTGCGCCCGGCGCTCGTCGAAATGCCGGCCCAGACCGACATCGTGAAGGCGGAGACCTTTGCCCCGATCCTCTATGTCATGCGTTATTCGGAGCTGGGCCAGGCGATCAAAACGCACAATGCTGTGCCGCAGGGTCTTTCTTCCTCGATCATGACCACGGATCTGCGCGAAGCCGAGCTCTTCATGTCGGCCCGCGGCAGCGATTGCGGCATCGTCAACGTGAATATGGGGCCGTCAGGCGCAGAGATCGGCGGGGCCTTTGGCGGTGAGAAGGAAACGGGCGGCGGACGCGAATCCGGCTCGGACAGCTGGAAGGCCTATATGCGCCGCACCACCAACACCATCAATTATTCGCGGGACCTGCCGCTGGCCCAGGGCGTGAAGTTCGACGTCAACGCCTGAGGCGACGACGCCGAGAGTCCCCGCGTTCCGGCACGCTCCGGGCCGGAACTAAATCGTCACAGGCGGTGTTTGCCTGTTGATGCAACAATACTCAATTCCGGAGACAAGCCTTGAACGCACAAACCATTACGGCGAAGGCCAAATCAGCCTTTGGCGAAACGGTCGACAAACTCGGCGGGATGATGGGGCTAGGCGCGAAGCCGAAGCGCAGCAAGCGGCGCAAATCCGCTTCGACGCGCGCAAAGGCAGCGGTGTCGCGCTCGAAATCGGCGGCGCGGCGCAAGACGGCGCAGGTCAAGCGCAGGGTGAAGACGGCCGCGAAAAAGGCGACGTCGCGCACACGCCGGGCTATTCGGCGGCGTTAATCGGTTCTTTCTCCCTCACCGTCCTCCGGCGGAGGGCGGTGAGGAGCTTTGTGAGTTGGTGGGGTCGCATGGAACGCCCGTCAGGGGCGCTGCTGGAAGCGGGGCAGGTTTACCGCATCACGCTGGCAAATCCGGAACGGCATAACCTGCCGCCGATTTTTGCTGCCCGCTTTGTCGAGAACCGCGCACGCTACGACTTCCATAACGGCCATTTCACCGGATGGCAGGCGATCTTTGAAGTTTCCGCCGGCGATGGCTCGCATCGGCGAACGTTCGGCCTGCCCTATGAGGCCTTCAGCGTCGAATCGCTCGGTCAATTGGCGCGCAGTCAGATCTGGTACTGAGCGCCCATGGCTGGCACGCCGTCGCGAAAAGGCTAGCGCACCGCGCCCACGAAAAGGCATGCCTGGCAAAATGGCTTCGCCGGGGCAAAATCTCGACCCTCCGCGCCAGAAATAAGACACGGGCGCAGCAGCCCTTTCGCCGGAACTCGCCTGAAACCCGCCTGTTCTTTTTCGAAGCCACTCGCGGGTAAAGGGCTGATCCATGGGACTATCGCAATTCTTCTCCCCCTTTCGGGAGAGGATGATGCGCGGCGGCGTCAGCCGCCGTGACTTGCTGACTGCAGGGAGCGCTACGGTCGCGGTCGCGCCCTTCGCGCGATTTACGACCGCGCAAGCGGCAGAGCCGACACCGACAGGGGCGGCGGAGGGCGCACCGGGCAAACCAATTGATGTGGAAATCACGGTCAATGGCCAGCACCAAAAACTCGCCCTTGACCCACGCGTAACCCTCCTGGACGCGCTCCGCGAGCGCATTGGCCTGACCGGAACCAAGAAGGGCTGCGACCACGGTCAATGCGGCGCCTGTACGGTGCTGGTTGGCGACCGGCGCGTGCTGTCCTGCCTGACGCTCGCCGCAAGTCTGCGCGATCCCGTCGTCACCATCGAAGGCATCAAATCGCCCGATGGCGATTTGCATCCCATGCAGCAGGCCTTCATCGACCATGACGCCTTTCAGTGCGGTTATTGCACGCCGGGCCAGATCATGTCGGCAATCGCCTGCGTCAAGGAAGGGCATGCGGATAGCTCCAGCGAGATCCGCGAATTCATGAGCGGCAATCTCTGCCGCTGTGCGGCCTATCCTCACATCGTCGCCGCGATCCAGCAGGCCAAGCCGCAGATGGAGAAGGCCTGATGCGTCCCTTTACCTACAGCCGGGATAATGCCGACGCCGACGCTGCGAAAGCCGGTGCCGGCGCCGATCATTCTTTTCTCGCCGGCGGCACAACTCTCCTCGACCTCATGAAGCTCGATGTGCTGCGCCCGACGGGCATCATCGACGTCAACGATATGGCGGCGAGGCATGGCGGCATTGAGAACAGGCCCGATGGACTTCGCCTTGGTGCCTTGGTGCGCATGGCCGACGCCGCAGCCCACCACGACGTTGCAACCGACTATCCGGTGATCGTGCAGTCGCTTCTGCTGGCGGCGAGCGCACAAATCCGCAACATGGCGAGTCTCGGCGGCAACGTCCTGCAGCGCACCCGCTGCAGCTATTACCGCGACACGCGCTGGGCCGCCTGCAACAAGCGCAGCCCGGGCAGCGGTTGTGCCGCCATTGCGGGCCTGACGCGCAAACACGCCATTCTCGGCGTGAGCGACAATTGTATTGCCAGCTACCCTGGGGATTTCGCCCAGGCCCTGGTTGCGCTGGATGCGACCGTCGAGATCACCGGACCATCGGGAACGCGCAGCATGCGCTTCGAGGATCTGCATCGCGAACCCGGCGACACGCCCCATGTCGAAACGAACCTCCAGCCGGGCGAACTCATCACGGCATTTAGTGTGCCCGCCGGTGCCTGGACCCGGCGCTCTCTCTATCTCAAGATCCGCGATCGCGATTCCTATGAATTCGCCCTGGCTTCCGCAGCAGTCGCCCTCGACCTCGAGGGCGGAAGAGTGAAGCAAGCACGGATTGCTCTCGGCGGCGTCGCCACCAAGCCTTGGCGCGCGCGCGACGCGGAACAGTCCCTCGCTGGAGTCGCCGTCAATCCGGATACCGCCGCAAGAGCCGCGAAAGTGGCTTTTGCCGACGCCAAGATACACGGCGACAATGCTTACAAGATCGAGCTGGGGCAGCGGACTCTGCAGCGCGCCCTACTTCAAGCGGCCAGCATGGAGGTCAAGCCATGACCACCTCGCCAATGCAAGGCATTGGGACGGATACGCCGCGCATCGACGGCCGGCGGAAGGTGACGGGCACGGCCCGCTATGGCGCCGACATGCCCGTAAATTCACCGGCTTATGGCTTCTTGCGCACTAGCTCCATTGCCCGGGGCAGGATTACCGGCATCAACGACACCGAGGCGCGCGGGCTCGGCGGCGTGCTCGAGATCTTCACCTACAAAAACGTCGGCGATCGCATCAAACCCGGCAAATTCTTCGCCAATCAGGGCTATATGGGCTCCAGCATCGTGCCGCTGGCCGATGACAGGATCTGGCATGATGGCCAGATCGTGGCGCTGGTCATCGCCGAAACCTTCGAGACGGCGCGCGATGCGGCACACCGTCTTGTCATCACCTATGACGAGGAAAAACCCTCCGCCGGGTTCGACAGCCCGGGCAGCGAAACCGTCGCAGCCGCAGATGCATCCAAGTATCATCACGATCCATCCGTGGGCGATGAAGACAGTGCTTTTGCAGCCTCGCCGGTCAAACTCTCTCTCCGCTACTCGACCCCGACCCAGCATCACAATCCGATCGAGCTTTTTAGCACCACCTGCGCCTGGAACGCGGAGCGGCTGACGGTCTGGGAATCCTCGCAGAACGTCTATGGCTTTCGCTTTGGGCTTGCCGAACAGCTGGGCGTCGATCCCGGCAATGTGCACGTCATCTCGCCCTTCATCGGCGGCGCCTTCGGTTCCCGTGGTTCGCTGACCCAGCGCACGGCGCTGGTGGCGTTCGCGGCCCGGCAACTGCAGCGGCCGGTAAAGCTGGTGGTAAGCCGCGACCAGGGATTCACGACAGCCACATATCGGGCGGAGACGCGACATCAGATTCGCCTGGGCGCCCAGCGCGACGGCTCGCTGGTATCACTCCGTCACGAAGGGTGGGAAGTCACCAGCCGGCCCGATCCCCATATGGTTGCTGGGACCGACACCACGACCCGGCTCTACGATTGTCATAACATCGCCTCGAGGGTTTCCATCGTGCATGCCGACCGCAGCACGCCTGGCTTCATGCGCTCCCCGCCGGAGCTGCCTTATCTCTTTGCGCTCGAGAGCGCCATGGACGAGTTGGCGCTCCAGCTGAACATGGACCCCGTCGAGTTGCGCCGCATAAACGACACGAAAAAAGAGCCGATCAAGGGGTTGCCCTATACCAGCCGTTCCTTGCTGTCGTGTTTCGATGCCGCCGCGACGGAGTTCGATTGGGTCAAACGCCGCCATCACCACCGCAGGCCCGGCTCAATCACGGAGGGCGACTGGCTGATTGGTCTGGGCTGTGCCGCGACCATGTATCCAACCGCCATGGGTCCGGCCGCCGTGCGGGTGGTGCTGCTGCCCGATGCCTCAGTCAAGGTGCAGACGGCCGCCCATGATGTCGGCACCGGTGCCTATACGGCGATTGCGCTGACCGTGGCGGATCGCCTTGGCGTACCGGTCAACCATATTGCGGTCGAAATCGGCGACAGCGATCTGCCGCCGGCACCGGCTGCCGGTGTCTCCAACACGACAGCGAGCGTCTGCAACGCGGTGGCCAAGGCTTGCGCGCAGATCCGTAGCCGGATCGCCAGCGCCGCGGCGAAAGACAGGCAGGGTCGGTTCGCCGGCCGCAACCCCGCGACGCTCAGCCTGGGGCGCCAGACGCTACGGGACGGAAGCGGTCGCGAAGAACCCCTCACCCAGGCGATAGCCCGGGCCAGCAACGGCGCACTCGAAGCCTATGCTGAAAACATCCCCCATGGGGTAAAGCCCAACGCCATGGGCAAACTCTATCGCGGCATACAGACCCTGGCCGGCGGCGGCGATCTGGACGATCGCATCCAGTTCGCGTTCGGCGCTGAATTCGTCGAAGTGCGCGTGCACAAGCTGACGCGCGAGATCCGCGTTCCTCGCATCGTCGGCGCCTTTGCCGCTGGCAGGATCGTCAATCCGCGCACGGCGGAAAGCCAGCTTTCCGGCGGGTTGATCTGGGGCATTTCCTCCGCCCTGCACGAGGCAACCGAGATCGACGAACGGGCAGCACGCTTCGTCAACGCCGACCTGGCCGAATACATGATCCCGGTGAATGCCGATATCGGCAGCGTCAAGGTGATCATGGTGCCGGAGAAAGACGATCAGGTGAATCCGCTTGGCATCAAGGGGCTGGGCGAACTCGCCAATGTCGGTACCAACGCCGCGGTCTGCAATGCGCTTTTCCATGCCACGGGCAAACGCATCCGCGACCTGCCGATCCGGCTGGAGAAGCTGCTCGAGACGTGACGGCCGAGAGCGGAGCGGCCTAAGGATGGGCTTTTTGCCAATCCTTCATGAAGGCGATCTCGCTCTCTTGTGAGGCGATGATCTGCTCGGCCATTTTCTTTAATGCCGGGTCGTTGCCGAATTGCAGCTCGATCTTAGCCATATCGACCGCGCCCTGGTGATGGGGGATCATCATGGCCACGAAGTCGCGGTCGGCGGCGCCGGTCGGTTTTACCATCATGGCCTGCATCATCCGGTCGTTCGCATCCGTGAACGCTTTGCTGGAATCCGCGGCAGCCAGTTGAGTGGGCGATGCGGCGTAGTCGAGCCCGGAAATGGCAATCGCCAGCGCCAGCAGCAAGCCTTGCTTCATGGAATTTGCCTTTCTACCGGTATTGCAAGTACTTGGGACCTGAGGAACCATTGGGGCCATTTTCTGTTTCTGCTCAATGGGGGCCGCGGACACCGATGATACGAAATCTCGGCGATCACTCAGCGAACGAACGAACGTTCCTGGCCTGGGTGCGCACCTCTGTTGCCATCATGGCGTTCGGCTTTCTTCTGGAAAAGTTCGACCTTTTTCTGGCAATAGCGGCACAGAGCCTGAGTGTACCCATTCACCTGCCGGACCGGCGGTTCGGCAATGTTATCGGCCTGATCCTGATCATTCTGGGGACGGCGATGATCGCTATCGCCACCCTGCGTTTTCGCCGCACGGCAAAGGCCATCGACAGCGCAGAAGTCGTGCCGCTGGTGAGCTCAAGGGTAGATCTGGCACTGGCTTGCCTGCTCATCCTGCTCGGCGTCTCTCTCTTCCTTTATCTCGCCCAGGCGTTGATGTCGGGTCTCTGAACCCGGCCTTGTTCGCCGGCAGTCTGGCGGCCCTCGTTCTGGCAACGGGCACGGCCTGGGCCGCGGACGGCCCTGCCGCTGCCTCCGAGACCCTCTTCGTTGCGCAGGTGATTGTTCTGATCCTGCTGGGCCGGGTGCTGGGCGAACTGATGCAGCGCATCGGCCAGCCTTCGGTGATGGGCCAGCTTCTGGCGGGCCTGTTGCTCGGACCCTCCTTCTTCGGTGCCTTCTGGCCCACGGCCCAGTATGCGCTGTTCCCGCCGAGCCATGAGCAGAAAAGCATGATCGACGGGATTTCGCAGATCGGCATCCTGCTGCTTCTTCTGTTGACCGGCATGGAGACCGATCTGAAGCTCGTGCGTCGCATCGGCCGTGCCGCGATCAGCGTTTCCGTCACCGGCATCATCGTTCCGTTCATCTGCGGATTTTTCCTCGGCCAATACCTGCCGGATTCACTCCTCGCCAACCCGGCGGAGCGGCTGATCGGCTCCCTCTTCCTCGGAACGGCCCTCTCCATCTCCTCGGTCAAGATCGTCGCCATGGTCGTGCGCGAGATGAACTTCATGCGCCGCAATGTCGGGCAGATCATCATCGCCTCGGCCATCGTCGACGACACGATCGGCTGGATCATCATCGCCATCATCTTCAGCCTGGCCCAGCACGGGTCCATCGACGCCCTTTCGCTGGCCAGGAGTGTTGTCGGCACCCTTCTGTTCCTCGCCGTCAGCCTCACGGTGGGCCGGCGCTTCGTCTTCTGGCTGATCCGCTGGACCAACGACACTCTGGTGAGCGAAGTGCCGGTGATCTTCGTGATCATCGTATTGATGGGCGGCATGGCGCTGATCACCCAATGGATCGGCGTGCACACGGTGCTGGGTGCCTTCGTCGCCGGAATTCTGGTCGGCGAATCGCCCATCCTGACGAAGCACATCGACGAGCAGCTGCGCGGCCTGATCATGGGCCTGTTCATGCCGGTTTTCTTCGGCCTGGCGGGCCTCAGCGCCGATCTGACGATTCTCAAAGACCCGATGCTGCTGGCGCTGACCGCGGGCCTTATCGTCATCGCGTCGGTCGGCAAGTTCGCCGGCGCGTTTGCAGGCGGCATTGCCGGGCGGTTGAACATGCGGGAATCACTGGCGCTGGGCTGCGGCATGAATGCCCGCGGCTCGACCGAGGTCGTCATCGCCACCATCGGCCTTTCCATGGGCGTGCTGAGCCACAACCTCTACACCATGATCGTCACCATGGCGGTGGTAACCACCATGGCCATGCCGCCCATGTTGCGCTGGGGTCTTGCGCGGCTTCCCATGCGTGAAGACGAGAAAACGCGGCTCGACCGCGAGGAGTACGAAGCCAAGGGTTTCGTCGCCAATATCGAGCGCGTCCTGCTGGCCGTGGATGACAGCCCCAATGGTGAGTTCGCGTCGCGGCTGGCGGGGCTGCTCGCCGGTGGCCGCGGTGCCCCGACGACCGTGCTGCATCTCGCCAAACAGGCCCGCGCACCGGTGAAACCCGAGCCCGGAGAGAAGGCGGCAGAAGCAACCGTCAAGGCGGCGGCGGAAGAGCGAGCCGCGGCCGAAGCTGAAGCGACTGCGGTTTCACCCACCAAGGTCGAGGTCACCACCAAGGCCCCGAAATCCGAGAACGCCGAGGCCATCGCCCAGGAAGCCCGTAAGGGCTACAGCATGATGGTCCTCGGCCTTGAAAACATCGCCGCCGCCGACGGGACATTTGCGACCGAGGCCGCGCGCCTGGCGGCGGCTTTCGACGGCCCGCTCGCCATTGCCGTTCCCCGTGGCCCCCACCGCGAGGATCCGGCGGCCTCCGGCCTCCGCATCCTGGTGCCGATCACCGGCACCGATGTGTCGCGCCGCGCGGCTGAAGTCGGCTTGGCTCTGGCACGGGTAACCGAGGCGCCCATCGCGGCTCTCTATGTCACCAGCAAGACAGGCGGCAATGGCCAAAGCGGCACCCGCACCGCAACCCGTCAGCACGAGGAAGCGATTCTCAAGGACATCGTGGCACTGGGGGAGCGCTACAACCACCCGATCCGCACTTCGATGCTCGTCGACATCGCGCCGGAGGAAGCGATCCTGCGTCGGGCCCGTACAGGCCGCCACAATCTCATCGTCATGGGCGTCAACCGACGGCCGGGTGAAACCCTGTTCTTCGGCAACGTAGCCGCCGCCATATTGGCGCAATCCAAGGTCTCGATCCTCTTCATTTCGAACTGACGTCCGGCGCTTTGCGGAAGGCGTAATCGTCGGTTACCGTCCGCTCAGTAAAGAGGGTCGCATGCTGGTAACTGACGAAATCCGCTGGTTTTCTCCAGGGCTGATCCCGCTGGCGGCGCTCGAGTGGTTTCGCGACGGTGCGCCCATCGCACCGGCAGCAAAGCGCACCGATATCTATCTGCCTTTGCCCGCGAGCCTGGCACTCAGCGTCAAGCTTCGCGAGGGCCGGCTGGAGATCAAGACGCGATCCGGTGCCTCGCAACCAGTCAGTTATCCAAACGCGACTTCCGGCGAGACCGCCATCTGGAAAAAGGAAACGAGTCGCAGCGAGATTGTCGGCGATATCGAGCAACGGCTCGCCGACCCGTCGGCGCTGTCCGTCATAAAGCAGCGCTATATACGCAAGTTCATCCTTCGCGACGGCTCGCCTGTCGAGATCGCCGCCAGCGAGGCGCCGTCCCAGGGCTGTTTCTTCGAACTCACACAGCTTTGGCTGGACGGCGTTCCGTCCTGGACGATCGCCCTGGAAGCCTTTGGCGCACCGGCGCCGCTGACACAGAACCTTGCGGCGACGGCAGCGCTCGTTTTCAGCGCTTCGCCCTGTCCGGTACCGCTGACGGCGAAGGCCTCGGCCTCATATACCGAGTGGCTGCCATTGCAGCGTCAGACGAGCGGCGCGGCACGCGGCTGACGGCGTATTTAAGATCGATCCAGAGGATTTCCATGCCGGGCTAATCAACGGGCCAAGGCGGGCCGCCGGCCGGCGCAACCAGGCGCAGGGTCAAATCCATGCGTCCGAAACGCCAGGCACCATCTTCGAACGTCACGTCTGCCTGGTACGAGCCGGCGATCCAGGTATTTTGCCGCTCCGAACTTCCCTTCAAACTTGTGCGGGCAAGTTCCCACAAATACCAGGATGCGGAGCCGGAGGTACCGTCTTCCGACAGCTCGACCAGCGGCGCGACGTTGTAATGCATGGTCCACAACACGTCGCGCTCGCGCAATTTCGCGAGGCCCTTCGTAACTTCTTCGTGACCCTCGTAGTGAGTGCCGAGCGCCTCACAGTGCCAGCTTGCGGACCGGGCAAACAGCGGGCCCATCATCGCTGGCGGCGAGAGCGCGTCGGCCGCAATGCCATATTTTGCAATGATGGTTCTGATTGACTCGATATCCTTGAGTCGCTGAATTTCCTTTGCCAGATCCATTTTCATCTCCACTGAACTCGAACAGCGTCGTGATTTAACCCGCAAACTCCGGCAGATCGATTTTCAGCGGCGCTGCGGCTTCGGCAATCTCGGCGCAGGTGCCAGCATCGATGGAAATGCCCTCGATCAGGCGCTGGGCGCGCGTCTGACGCTCTGGATCGCCCGGAATCAGCACGGGCTCGCTGGGATTGTGCACCGGCGAGGCAGTCACATAGGCGGTGTAGTCGAGCACTTCTTTGGCAATCGCATCGCTAGCCCTGACGCGCACCGGGTCGACGATGATCGCCAGCATGCCGTTGGTGATCGTTTCATGGTTCTGATTGGCGGGCCTCACCGTGCCGCCGCCGGTCACCGCACCGGCCAGAAGCTGGCAGACGAAGGCCAGCGCATAACCCTTGTGTTCCGCCATGGGCAGCAGGGCGCCGGGCGGCTCGGTGAACATGTCGGCGGGGTTGCGCGAGGCTTCGCCCTTGGCATCGATGATCAGGCCGGGCGGCAAGGTCTCACCCTTGTTGCGCGCCACGCGCACCTTACCCTGGGCGATCTTGCTGGTAGCCATGTCGAGAATGACCGGGCGGCCGGGCTCCGCCGCTGGGATGGCGATACAGACCGGATCCGTGGATAGCCGGCCATCCAGGCCACGATGGGGTGCCACCAGCGGTTTGTGGCCCATGACATTGACGAAATGGATCGAGACGAGTCCAGCGGCGGCACATAGCTCGCCATAGCTGCCGATGCGGCCGATATGGTGGGCGTTGCGCAGAGCCACCACCGCTACCCCCTGAACCTTCGCCCTGGCTATGCCGAGCTCAGTTGCCCGCTTCGCCACCACCTGGCCATAGCCACGCTCGCCGTCATAGACGATGAAGGCGCCCTCATCCTTCACCACCCGCCCCGGCTCATTCACGTTCAGGGTTTTGTTGGCGAGGTGCCTGAGATACTTTCCAGCACATTGGGATCCTAAGCTTAGAATTCCACGTGGACAAGTTGTCGCG